>Ga0210377_10000084_pt1 | contig 82479 bp, 84 predicted proteins | sample PLM4_65_b1redo_FD_155480 | JGI IMG/M metagenome (GOLD analysis project Ga0210377, IMG submission 155480) | Groundwater sediment microbial communities from an aquifer in East River, Colorado, USA - PLM4_65_b1 redo | ecosystem: Environmental > Terrestrial > Soil > Riparian zone | place: USA: East...
GGTGAAAGCAAATGAATTCGGTAAAACACTTTATCAAACCAAGCATGACCTCTTGAGCGATTATTTGCGGGCAGAACTCCGCCAACCACGAATTCAAGCTTTTTTGCCCGCATGAGCGAAAGTCCTAATAAACTTAAAAGTTAGGCAAGCCTGTCAGTTTTCTCAGCAATCTCAATGGTTTGACCTGGCTCAAAATTAGATGTGAACCATCCATAAGATCGTTCTCGGTCTGCGCCGCCCTCGTTGGTTAACAACAATTGCTCACAAATCACAACTAAATCTTCGATGACTCGTTCGTAAAGATAGTATGCCAGCGCGGACAAGTTAATGTCCGTTTTGCCATAGCCTTCGTAGAATACGGCTTCTTCCTGTTTGGTCTTCCAGATTTCATCAATTCCGCCGCCGATGAACATCAGGTCACGTTCTTTCGGTGCAAGGAGGGGAGCGTCCCAATCTACGATGAAAAACTGGTTGTCATTCGTAATTAAAATGTTGCCTCCATGAATATCTGTGTGACACAAAACCAATTCGAGCGATTGGGATTGAAGCTCTAAAGCAAGTTGTTCTGTCCGCTTTATAAGACGACTAATTTCGGTACTTTTGGATTTTATGAAATCGGCTAGCTTTGCTGCATTCAGGTCACTGAAAGTACTATTCTCAACTCGCCTTTGAAACTCCTTCACGCGTTCGCGCCAGTATGGAGAAAATGTTTCTTGTGGAATCAAGCTCTTGAGTTCAGGTGGGATTTTTACCGCATGAATCTTCTTGAGTGCCTCCCCGAACTCTCGTTTGTGATTGTCAGTCAGATCCATCTGAAAGCCATTTTTGCCTTCGATGAATGGGTACAGGATCAGTTTGTACTCGCCGAAGTCTGCCCAGCCTTGGTTGGATTGGGTTTCAAACGGGGCGATGATTTCTTGTATGCCCTGAGTCTTGAGAAAGATGGGAACGGTCACAACTATCTCGTCAAAGCCTTTTCTCAATTTCAGGAAGTATAACGTTCCATCGTCCACGACGACGCGATAGACAGCCGTACCCATGTCCGCGCCGAGGGGGAGGAAGGTCAATGATGTGATGTGCAATCCATATTCTTCTTGCAAACGGGAAATGATGAGTTCGTCAGCGATGTCAGGTTTTGTGAGCATTATCCAATTCTAAAGCAAATCGGTGGTCGAGTAGCCCGAGGCGACAGCCGAGGGCATATCGAGACCACAGGTTGCCGAGAAAAATCTTGTAACAAAAATTGCTTTGCTTAGTGGTGGTCTCGACACCGCACCTGCGGTGGGTGCAGGTGTACGGACTTCGCCCTACTCGACCACCGATGATGTATGTGCCTTAATCGCCAACCCAGCGACTACGCTACTGAACGAATTCGATTCCTTCACCTTCTCTTTGCCAAAGATTCTCGCCAACATTCCAGTAAACAACGGAATACTCGACGAACCACCGGTCTTCACGACTGCATCAATGGCTCCGGGTTCAAGCCCGGATTTGGCAATTGTATCCAGCAGGACTTTTTCTACATCGATCAGATAATGATAAATATCGGATTCAAATTGAGCGCGTGCGTACAGTTCCCAGAGGGCGATGTCTTTATCTTCCAGGCTGATGACCGTTGCCCCTTCATTTGAGAGAGCAATCTTTCCTGCTTCTACGCGGTTGTAAAATGTAAATGCCAGATCATTGTAGATCAAGCTCTCCAGCGCCTTCAAGCGGACAGGCGCAATCTTTGCCTGAATCGCTTTTTCAAGGATGTTGCGATTGATGGGTGTGCCCAATTCGGGGAGCGCCATCCAATCAGGGATGGCGTGGATCATGTCCATGATCTCGGGATGATGTTTGACCTTTCCATAGCCAAAGTGTGCGAGCATACGCTTCTCGATGATCGTGCGGTCGAAGTCACTGCCTGCAATGTCCACGCCGCCGCTGGCATAGACCTTGCGACTCTTTGAGTCGCCGAGGCGCATCACGGCGATATCGAGCGTGCCGCCGCCGAAGTCGAAGATGACGACGTTCTGCGACTTGGTCATCGATTGTTCATAGTCTAATGCGGCGGCGATGGGTTCAAGTTCAAAGTCCACATCTTTGAAACCTGCTTCATGCGCGGCTTGACGAAGAGTCTCTTGTGCTTTGTGATCTTGTTCGGGGTGTTCAGAAAATTTGACGGGGCGTCCGAGTGTTACGGCATCAATAGTTTCACCCAAAACATTTTCTGCACGTTGCTTGAGTAAACTCAAATAGGTTTTCGCCAGATCACCAACACTGTAATAGCGTTCAAAGATCTGCGTGCCTTGATAATTGTCCTTGCGCAGCGCGGTTTTGAGATATTGCAACAGCCGTCCCGGCTTCAACTCATCCACGTACACAAAAATATCGCGCACGTAATGCATGTCCGCACCGTACACGTCGATCTCGCCCGCCCATTGCTTCACATACCGCCGCTGACGATTCACGTTATCGCGGTAATACGTTTCCACCGCCTCCTGCCCGAGATACGTGCGATAGTCGCGCGTGATATACAACACGGTCTTGATCACTTCCGGTAAAACATTTTTTGGATCAACGGGCAACAGCTTGACGTGCTGACCGTCATAGACCGCGACGCCTGAATTGGATGTACCGAAGTCAATGCCGACTTTGAGACTCATGATGCGGCTCTTTTCAAGCTGTCAGCTGGGATGATGCCGATGGACAGAATCAACCCGTCGGCTGCGATCGAACCGGCGCCGGTCATTGATTCGGCTTCATAAAGTTTGAGTCTCCCCGTCGCATCCAGCACAACAACTGAATCCGAATCCTTGACCGATGCCGCGCCCATAAAACGGACGCCCTGCTCAAGGCGCGAGGGCGGGATGAGCGTTTGTCCTTTTGCGTTGGCAGACTTGGGTAATTCAAGCGACTTGCTTTCGCGATGCACTACCTTACCGGTTTGAGTGACGAAGAGCAGTGACTCGTTGGGACGCGTGGTAAATGATGCGACCACATAATCGGTGGCGGTGAGCCGGATGCGCTCTTCGCTGGCGTAGGACAGATCATCCACATCGAGCCCAAGCAAATGACCCTCATAGGTGACGAAGGCGAGACGCTCCTGTTTTTTACAGAGCATCAGGTCAAAGGGCTGATCGGATTTTTGCAGCGCGCCCTTGCCAATGTAATGATTGGAAAGAATCGATTGCGCCATGGAGGTCATGGTCTTCTTCACGCAACCGCGGCGGCTGACTTGCAAAAAGAAATCGGAGAGGGGCAGATGCGAGAACGGCGTGACGCAAGCCAGCAACTCGCCGGCGCGCGGTTCATTGGGGAGCGCGGCTTGAGCCCAATCCCACGCGCCGCCAAGTTCCACAGTGGGAATGTCGCTGACCGCCACCGTATCCACGCGCCCGGAGGTGAACAATAAAACGATCTCCTCATTGGATGGGACAGTGAGCAGGCGCGGCGGTTCATGGTCTGTGACCATCTCGCCCGTGATGCGACCCAGTTCTTTTGTGTCGGCATTGCCCCCGCTGACTGCGCGGGGGTTCAGTTCAACGCGGAAGACGCGTCCCTGCGCGTTGTAGATCAGCATGCTGGAGGTTGTTGATTCAACCGGCTTGGTAGGCAGTTCCACGAGCGTGTCGCCATCCACGCCGAAGCGGCGCTTGAGCAGTTCCAGTTGATACTCCAGATGGGTAATGCGCTTCTGATATTCTTCAACGCGCGTGCCGTTCTGCAAGGCGATGTTTTCTGCCAGCAGTTCTTCATCGCGCTCTGTCAGTTCGCGCAAACGCCTGGCGATGAGCCGCACGATCGTAACCGCGGACTCAGGTCGCTCTTCGGCTTCTTTCATCCATTCGTCAATTTTGTTGGTGAAGGACATGGTTTGGGGTTCCTCGAACTGATAATTATATACCGAGAGTAGTCACAAGTCGCATATTTGCTCAACTGTTTTCGGCGGACTAAAGTCCTGTGTCTCGATACGGCTACGCCAGTCGACAACCACCTCAGTTCGTGGAAGTCGGCTAAAAGCCGACTCGCTCGTCAGCCCGCAGGGCTTCCATGAACTGAGCAAGGGATTTATCCCGTAGCGACCGTGTAGCGTGCCCGTTTTGTTTTCGTTGTATACTTGGAATATGGCATTGTCTCTCAAAGAATCACAGGCAATAACTGAAATAGCAGACGCTCTTTATAGTTTCTTGCCCGGCTCCCCACATCCTTATTCTGCGCCTACAATTTCCTTTCCTGGTGTAGCACATAAACTTGGATTGTCAAATTACTGGATAGGTGGGAGTAAAAGACCTGCAATCATTCAATTGCTACAATCAACACTTGATAATAAAAGGGAATTTTTTTGTAATTTGATTCTCGAAATTGTAAGAATGGGAATGGCTTATAGAAGTAATAAAAAAGCCCCAATAACTCGTGAGGAAATATTGCAGTTGAATAGTTTGATCACACGGGTTAACTTTAAAATCCCCGAATTGTGGGATCCTGCTTTCTTGGACACATTGCCCAAAACGCAATTGCCAGAAGAAACCCAAAATAAGCCCACTAATCAAGAAAATATTGAAAGGCTCAAAAAAGATTTGATTCAATTAACCAGTTTGAAGCCACAGGAAAGAGGTTTTGCGTTCGAAAAATTCCTCAACCAACTTTTTTCTGTCTATAACTTAGACCCACGAAGTTCTTTCCGAATGGTTGGTGAACAAATAGATGGGAGTTTTCAAATTGGTTCAGATGTATATTTGTTAGAAGCAAAATGGCATGATAAACCAACTGATCAGGCAGACCTTTTAGTTTTTCACGGAAAAATTAGCGGTAAATCGACGTGGTCGAGAGGGCTTTTTGTTAGTTACAACAGTTTTTCTCACGATGGAATATTAGCATTTTCGAGAGGACGCCAAACTAATATTATTGGTATGAATAGTGAAGACTTGTATCATGTATTGAACGGCGAAATGTCTTTAGTGGAAGCTATAAACCGAAAAGCAAGACGTGCAGCAGAAACGGGAGAGTTCTTTGTGTCAGTGTTTACCTTAAGTAAAGGCGGTTAAACTTTTCTTCGTTTCTCCTCTTGACATCATCCTCTCTCCGTCATAGAATTGCGCCCAATATGCTTAAGTCCACCCGCTGGTTTGCGTACTATTATTTTACGGCTCCTAATCGGTTGCCGTTGGTGGCGCTTAAGTAGACAGGAATAACTCTGTATGCAAAAGAGCGAGACCACGCGGTCTCGCTCTTTTATTTTATCCCGTAAGGGCGACCCGCCAGGGTCGTTGTAGAACCTGCTCCATCTTGATGGGTCGCCCCTACAATAACGAGGAGAACTTATTTATGTCAATTCGTGGAATCCGTGGTGCGACCACCGTCTCAGCCGATGAACCAGATTTAATTCTCGAAGCCACGCGGGAATTACTCGAAGCAATTTTAGACGCGAACGAATCTATGAAACCCGAAGATGTGGGCAGTGCCCTCTTCACCGTAACTGACGACCTCGCCTCCACCTTCCCTGCGCAAGGCGCCCGTCAAATGGGTTGGGGACTCGTCCCGATGATGTGTGCGCGGGAGATTCCCGTCCCTGGTAGTCTGCGGAGAGTTATCCGCGTGTTGGTGCATTGGAATACCGAAATGCCGCAAGACAAGATCACACATGTCTATTTGCGGGAAGCGGTCAAACTAAGACCCGACTTGGTTGCCGCGCAGTAACAAGTAAACCCGGTGGTCGAGTGCGCCGAAGGCGCGTACCGAGACCACCATGTAAACAAAATAATTTTGGTTATTTGTGGTCTCGATACGTTCCTCGCTATCGCTCGGAACTACTCGACCACCAAAGAGAACAGGAGAAATCATCATGATGATCATAATGAAAGCCAATGCCACACCGCAACAAGTGGAAGCGGTCATTGCACAGGTCAAATCTGTGGGTTTGAACGTCCACCTTTCACAGGGAGTCGAAGCGACGATTATTGGTGCCATTGGTGAGACGCACAGTATTCCTACAGATCGCTTTGAAGGGCTGGACGGCGTTGAAACTGTCCAGCGTATCACGCAGCCATATAAACTTGCCTCACGTCAATTTCATCCCGAGAATACAGTCCTTCCCTTAGATGGGTTTACTGTCGGAGGCAATGAGATCGCTGTCATTGCGGGACCGTGTTCAGTGGAGAGTCGCTCGCAGATTTTAGAAACAGCCCAGGCTGTGAAAGAGGCGGGTGCATCCGCTTTGAGAGGAGGAGTCTTCAAGCCTCGTACGTCGCCTTATTCCTTCCAGGGACTTGGCGAAGAGGGACTCGAATATTTGGCGGAAGCGCGTGAGCAGACCGGGCTGCCGATCGTCGCTGAAATCATGTCGCAAGTGCAGGTCGATTTGATGGTCAAGTATGTGGATGTGTTGCAGGTGGGCGCGCGCAATATGCAGAACTTCAACCTGCTGCGCGCCATCGGTGAGACACGTACAAGCGTGTTGCTCAAACGCGGACTCTCCGCTACGGTTGAAGAACTGCTCATGTCTGCTGAATATATTTTAGCTGGGGGAAATAATCGTGTGATGTTGTGCGAGCGTGGCATTCGCACGTTTGAAACATCCACACGCAACACGACCGATATCAATGCGATCCCTGTTCTGAAAAATTTAACGCATCTGCCTGTTATCCTTGACCCGAGTCATTCCACTGGTCATGCGAATTATGTCGCTGCGATCGCGCGCGCGGGCATCGCTGCTGGTGCGGATGGACTCATTATTGAAGTTCATCCTGATCCTGCGAAGGCGGTCTCGGATGGCAAGCAATCGCTCAAGCCTGAAAAGTTTGCCGAGATGGTGAAACAGGTTGGTCAGATCGCGCAGATCATGGGACGCAAACTCGCGGCTGTGCAAGGTGAATATGTGAAGCAGGGTTGGGCGTAAAAATAATTTGGTGGTCGAGTAGCCTTGAGCGTTCGTTGCGAAAGGCATATCGAGACCACCAGGTAAGCAAATTTATTTCTGTTATTTGTGGTCTCGATACGTTCCTCGCTACACCTGCACTTGCGCCAGGTGCAAGCGTCGCTCGGAACTACTCGACCACCGATAATAAATCAAACACCAAAGGAAAAAATATCATGATGATCATTATGCACCCCGGTGCACCCAGAGAACAGATCGACGCAGTGATTGCCGAGATCGAAAAGCAAAAATTATCTTCACATCCCATCTTCGGCGTTGAGCAAACCATCATCGGCGCGGTCGGTGATGGTCACTATGTTGCCAAGGAAATTTTCGAAGCTTTGCCAGGCGTGATGGAAGTACAACGCATTTCCAAGCCTTACAAACTCGCTTCGCGTCAGTTCCATGAACAGGATTCTGTTTTTGAACTCGATGGTTTCGCCATTGGCGGCACAGAAATCCCCATCATTGCGGGTCCGTGCTCGGTTGAGTCGCGTGCGCAAATTTTAGAGATCGCGCAGGCTGTTAAAGAAGCCGGTGCGAATGCATTACGTGGCGGAGTCTTCAAGCCGCGTACATCGCCGTACGCCTTTCAGGGTCTTGGCGAAGAAGGACTCGAATACATGGCAGAAGCCCGCGCACAGACCGGCTTGCCCATCGTCGTCGAAGTGATGGCTGTTTCGCAGATTGCAATGATGGAAAAATATGTCGATGTCTTCCAACTCGGCGCGCGCAACATGCAGAACTTCAATTTACTGCGTGCGCTTGGCGAAACGCGCATGCCTGTTCTTTTCAAGCGCGGCATGTCTGCGACGATTGAAGAAATGTTGATGGCAAGCGAATACATTCTGAGCGGCGGCAATACCCGCGTCATCCTCTGTGAGCGCGGCATCCGTACCTTTGAAACTGCCACGCGCAACACCACCGATATCAACGCCATTCCCGTTCTGAAAAAATTAACTCACCTGCCCATCATCATTGATCCATCTCATTCCACAGGTGATTCGGGTTATGTCTCTGCGATTGCTAAAGCGGGTGTCGCTGCGGGTGCGGATGGCGTCATCGTCGAAGTGCATCAAGACCCTGCGCACGCGATCTCCGATGGCAAGCAGTCGCTCACGCCTGAAGCCTTTGCCAAAATGGTGAAGCAGGTCAAAGCGGTGGCTGAAGCGGTTGATCGTCGCCTCATCCCTCAACATGTCACAGCCTGACTTTAATCTCGCAGAGTCCAGGATCGCGATCATTGGATTGGGATTGATGGGCGGCTCGCTCGCGTTGGGATTGCGTAGCAAATGTGCCGCGCTCTATGGATGTGACCCGCATCTTCCCACGCTCGAGCTGGCTCTGTCCCAACATATCGTGGACTACGTTGACAGCGACCCTGCCAAACTCCTCCCCGAAGTGGACCTTGTTATCCTGTCCGCGCCCGTCCCTGCGATTTTGGCTCTGCTTGAACAATTGCCAACCTATACATCCAACCCCTGCATCGTCATGGACTTGGGCTCCACGAAAAAGTTGATCGTGGACACCATGTCACGTTTACCCGAACGCTTCGACCCCATCGGCGGACATCCCATCTGCGGCAAGGAAAAACTCTCATTGGCAAATGCAGAAAGAACTTTATATTACGCCGCGCCGTTTTTATTGACGCCTTTAGAGAGAACTTCATCAAGAGCGATCTCTGCTGCAAATCAAATCATTGACGCACTCGGTGCAAAAGGCAAAATCATTGATGCGGTGGAACATGACCGCATCTTGGCGTCCACAAGTCATTTGCCATTTCTGCTTGCATCAGCGTTGGCACTTACCACGCCAGATAACTTTGCTTCCTTTGTTGGAACTGGTTTTAAATCTACGAGCCGGGTGGCTGGTACATCCTCTTCCATGATGTTGGGTGTTCTGCAATCCAATCGTGAAAACGTTTTGAACGCATTACATGGAATGCAGAGTCAACTTGCAGAAATTGAATCCGCTTTATCTTCAAGTGACTTCGCGAAACTCGAAATTATATTAAATGAAGCACAGCAGAAATATCAGACCTTCGCCCAATGAATCCTTCACTAAAAATTAACCCCATTCCACATCCCTTGAATGCCACTGTGTGTGTGCCGGGTTCCAAGTCGCTGACTAATCGCGCCTTGTTGATTGCTGCGCTTGCCAACGGCACTACACGGCTAACCAACGCGCTGTTCTCTGATGACTCACGTTACTTTGCTAAAGCATTGCAGACCCTGGGCTTTGACGTTCAACTCGACGAAATCAATCATGCAATGACCGTTACGGGTCTTGGCGGGAAAATTCCAGCCAAGAAAGCGGAACTCTTCATTGGCAACGCAGGCACCGCCGCTAGATTTCTTTCCGCATTTCTCACGCTTGGCAATGGCGAATATATTCTCGATGGCGAACCACGAATGAGGGAGCGCCCGATTGGAGATTTGATCGAAGCTCTTCAACAACTCGGCGTAGAGTTGGAAGCCAGGAACAATTGTCCGCCTGTTGAGATATTTGCAAAAGGTCTGCCGGGCGGCAAGACAAAAATTGCCGGGAATACCTCTAGTCAATTTTTATCTGCCTTGTTGATGGTCTCGCCTTACGCTCAAGCTCCCATCGAGATCGAACTCACCACCGATCTCAACTCCAAACCCTATGTGGATATGACCATCGCCATCATGAAAGAATTCGGCGTGGAGATTGATCGGCACGGCTACGATTGCTTTACCATTCAACCTTCTTTCTTCTTTCCTCTTTCTTCTTACTCCATTGAATCAGACGCTTCCGCCGCCTCCTATTTCTTCGCCGCGCCCGCAATCTGCGGCGGAACAGTGCGAGTCGAAAATATCTCACGCAAATCAGTACAAGGTGACATTGCCTTTCTCGATGTCTTACAACAAATGGGCTGTGAAGTCAAAGAAGGAGAGAACTTTATTGACGTGACGGGCACATCTTCTTCTTTACAAGGCATTGACGTGGACATGCGCGATATTCCCGACACTGCTCAGACCCTCGCCGCTGTTGCACCGTTTGCTGCTAAACCGACAAGAATCCGTGGTATTGCCTCCGCCCGTGTCAAGGAAACAGACCGTGTTCACGCAACCTGCACCGAACTGGTACAGCTTGGCGTCCACGTGGAAGAACATGAAGACGGCATGACGATCTATCCATGTCAAACATTCAAACCTGCGAACATTCAAACCTACAACGATCATCGTATGGCAATGGCTTTTTCTCTTATTGGATTACGCTTTGATGGTGTCACGATTGAAAATCCAGTCTGTGTCTCCAAAACATTTCCCAATTATTTCGAAGTGCTGGATACCTTGCGATGATAAAACTTGGTTTAATAGGCTATCCTGTAAGCCATAGTCTTTCCCCCAAGATTCAGAACGCTGCACTCAAAGCTTGTGGCTTGGAAGGTGATTACTCGCTGTTCCCTATTGCGCCTGATGATATGGATGCGCTGAAGGATTTGCTGGCTCGTGTCCGCTCGGGTGAAACTACCGGACTCAATGTCACTATTCCACACAAACAGAATGTGATTCCATTTATAGACGAACTCACGCCAACCGCCAAAGCTATCGGTGCAGTGAATATCATATATATGCGCGAGAATAAATTGATCGGCGATAACACCGATGCGGCAGGATTTTTAGCGGATTTGAAAAAGTTTCTAGCCACAGAGTCACAGAGTCACGGAGATTTAAGTGTGCTTGTGCTTGGAGCAGGAGGCTCAGCTAGATCGGTAGTCTATGCTTTGCAGAATGATGGTTGGCGCATCACTATTGCCGCGCGAAGAATTGAACAAGCTCAACAACTTGCTTCACAGTTCGAAGGTGCCATTGCAATGGAACTCAACCTTCAAACCTTCCAACTTTCAAACCTGGAGCTGATCGTCAACACCACCCCCCTCGGCATGACCCCAAACATTGACCAATCGCCTTTGCCAGAAAGCACAAATCTTTCAAAGCATACTAGGATCTATGATTTAGTCTACAATCCCAGAGAAACAAAGCTTGTGCGCGACGCGCGTTCACAAGGATTACAAGCTACAACTGGATTAGGCATGCTCATTGAACAAGCCGCGCTTGGTTTTGAATTGTGGACTGGAATTAAACCGCCCAAAGATATTCTGTACGCCTCGGTGGTTGAGTAGCCGCGAAGCGGCGTATCGAAACCACCACTTATCGGAGACCTCAATGCCATTACGTTTTTTAACTGCAGGTGAATCCCACGGACCATCGCTTACCGCCATCTTAGACGGCATGCCTGCTGGTGTAGCCATCACGCCGGACGTTATTAATAAGGAACTCGCCCGCCGCCAACAGGGATACGGCTCAGGTGGACGTATGAAGATCGAAAAAGACACCGTGCAAATCCTTGGCGGAGTCATGGCAGGCGAAACCACAGGCGCGCCGATTGCCTTACTTGTGCAAAACGATGACCATCTCAAATGGAAGGGTAAAGCTGTTGAGCCAATGACTGCTCCGCGCCCAGGTCATGCAGACTTAACCGGCGCGGTGAAATATGGTTATAAGGATTTACGTCCTGCACTCGAACGCGCCTCTGCGCGCGAGACGACCATGCGCGTTGCAGTGGGCGCAGTGTGCAAACATTTCCTTGCACAGTTCGGAATTATTGTTGGTGGATATGTGTCTTCAATAGGTGAAGTTCAAACTGATCTTGGCGATATGCCCTATGAAGAGCGATTCATCCGCGCCGAAGAATCGGATGTACGTTGCCCAATCGATTCGTCCGCGCAAAAGATGCGGGATGAAATCGAAAAGACCATTCACGGCAAAAACACCCTCGGTGGCGTGCTTGAAATTGTTGCGCTCAATCTTCCTGTGGGTCTCGGTAGTTTTATGCAATGGGACAAGCGTCTCGAAGCGAAACTAGCCATGGCGATCATGTCTGTGCAAGCCATCAAGGGTGTGGAAGTTGGGGATGCGTTTGAAAACGCTAAACTTCCCGGCACTCGTGCTCATGACCCAATGAGTCTTGATAGTCAAAAGTCAAAGGTCGAACGTCTGTCGAATCGAGCGGGTGGAACAGAAGGTGGAATATCAAATGGGCAACCAATTGTTATTAGAGCAGCAATGAAGCCTATTGCTACTACTCTAACTCCTCAACAAACTGTTGACCTTGCCGCTGGAGAAAATGCTCCCACCAAATATGAACGCTCCGATTTCTGCCCTGTGCCGCGAGCTGTTCCGGTTTTGGAAGCGATGGTCGCTTTTGTGCTGGCAGATGCACTCCTCGAAAAGCTCGGTGGCGACTCGCTGAATGAAATGAAGCCGAGATTTGATTCTCTTCGTAAAGCCACACTTGACGATTTGCCGATGGATAATATTCCGCACGTATTTTGGGAATAATCATGAGTCATATTTTTCTTTATGGTCCCCCAGGGACAGGCAAATCCACCATCGGTAAGACTCTTGCCCGTAATCTCAAACTCCCGTTCATTGACCTTGATCGTGTCATTGAAACGGACGCGGGTATGTCCATTCCGCAGATCATGGACCAGCAGGGCGAGTCTGCGTTCCGTGATTTGGAATCTGCTGCGTTGAAGAATCTTGCGAGCGAAAAAGAAAGTGTAGTTGCTCTTGGCGGAGGTGCATTATTGAGGGATGGGAATCGCGCTTTCGCAGAAAGCCACGGTAAAGTTATTTTATTGATGGCGGATGTGGAGACATTGTTTCAGCGCATCAACGAAAATCCCAGTAAACGGCCTTTGTTAATGGGTGATTTGCGTGAGAAGTTAACTACGTTGCTTGAAAAACGCGGTGCACATTATTCATCGTTTGCTCTCACTGTTCATGTGGATGGAAACCCCGTTGAACAAAATGCTCACAAGGTGCAGGTCGTCCTGGGACGACATCACTTGTCCGCGATGGGGGAGTATGATGTGCTGGTAGGACAAATTGCCAATTTATCCTACGAAAACTCAATTATTGTGACGGATGAAAACGTAGCGAAGTTTCATCTTGAAAAGACTCAATTAGCCTTACAAGTTTCTGGCATCGAACCTAAATCTGTCATTATTCCTTCAGGCGAGGAACATAAAAATCTCGAAACTGTTTCCTTTCTATGGAAATCATTTCTCGAAAACGGACTCGACCGCAAAAGCACGGTCATTGCACTCGGTGGCGGCGTGATTGGTGACCTCTCAGGCTTTGCTGCTTCCACATATATGCGTGGGATTGCGTGGGTGGGCGTGCCAACGACTTTGCTCTCGATGGTGGATGCCTCGCTGGGTGGTAAAACTGGATTTGATTTGCCTGAAGGGAAAAACCTCATCGGCTCTTTTTATCCCCCGAAGCTGGTGCTTGCAGACCCAAGCCTTTTACTCACTTTGCCCGAAGCGGAACTGATCTCTGGCATGGCAGAAGTGGTCAAGCATGGGGTTATCTCTGACCCTGAGTTGTTTGCGTTGTGTTCGCGGGGATTGAATTGGATCAAAGATAATTTGGAAGAAATTGTTAAACGGGCGATGGCGGTGAAGATCAAGGTCATCGAAGAAGACCCATACGAAAAAGGAATCCGTGCGGTGTTGAATCTGGGGCACACGGTGGGGCATGCAGTTGAGTTGGTGAGTAAATTCAATTTGCGACATGGCGAAGCGGTTGCGGTTGGGATAGTCGTTGAAGCACGATATGCTGAACGAATTGGCGTTGCAAGTAGTGGACTGGCTGATAAGATTGGTGAGACGATATCCGCTTTGGGTTTGCCAACTCGCATTCCTGATAAAATGCCGCGCGAGGAAATTATCCGTACGATGCGCGTGGATAAGAAGAAGAGTGCGAAGGCGATCCGCTTTGCGTTGCCGGTGGAGATCGGCAAGGTGGAGTTGGTAGATGTAACAGATTTGGAAGATGTCTTAGAATAATGTCATTGCGAGCCCGTAGGGCGAAGCAATCTCTCATTGTGTTGGAGATTGCTTCGTCAGGCTGAAGCCCTCCTCGCAATGACATAAAGAGGAGCCATGAAAATATTAATCTTGCACGGACCCAACCTGAACCTGCTTGGCACACGCGAGCCAGATGTCTATGGCTCGATGACACTTGATGATATTAATAGTAAAGTGATCGAGTTGGGGAAAGAAATGAGCGTGGAAATAAAATGCCTGCAATCCAACCATGAAGGGGCATTGATCGACGCGTTGCACGATGCGCGGACCTGGGCGAATGGCGTGGTATTCAATCCGGGCGGTTATACCCACACATCCATTGCGTTGCGGGATGCGATCTCGGCAATCCAGATTCCTGTTGTCGAGGTGCATCTCTCAAATGTGTATGCGCGCGAAGAGTTTCGACATGTTTCAATGATCTCAGCGGTGTGTAAGGGGAAGATCACAGGATTTGGCTGGCGGTCTTATTTGTTGGGGTTGAGGGCGTTGGTGGATGCGTTAAGCTAAAGGGAAGAGAAGGCAATTCGGACAGTGGCAGGTTGAGGGTCGGTTTGAGGCGCTGTCCGTCATCCAAATCCGTAAGCATTTTGGCGTTCGGTGCGTCCGCATTTAAATAGCATTTTGTGTTCTCTCATGTTGTTCTCATCGTAAAGTTCTATATTTGGTGAAATAAGTTTGGGGAAAGTTCGTGGCTGTTCGTTGAAGACTGTTTTATGATGCAGTTTCGTGATGAATGGAGACTATGAACGAACCAAAGGTTTCGGATAATAATCCAGCGGACAAGCGCTTACCGCGATTGCGCGAGCGGCTCAGGGGCATGTTTCCGTTCGCATCGGGTGTGCTGGCGACGTTGCTGGCTTTGTTTCTTTATAATTTCCTTTTCCCTGCAAATCAAGTAACCGAGAGTGAAGTCAATATTGCGATCTTAAATGCGATGGCTTCTGCCACGCCGCGCCCGGCTTATTCCTCGGAGGTGTATCAGATCATTCAGCCTTCGCTGGTTTTGATCCGGGTGGAGCTGCAGAATGGCGAGAAGGGGCTGGGGACTGGCGTGATCATTGACGATGCGGGTGATATTTTGACGAGCCTGCATGTGGTGGATGGCGCCACGAAGATCTTGCTAACCTTTGCAGACGGCACCCAGTCTGATGGCATGATCGCTTCGGCGCATCCGGAAATGGATATTGCGGTGTTGCAGGCAAGGGTGTTGCCGGAGTTGTATGTGCCGGCTACGTTGGGTAACCCAGGCGCATTACAAGTGGGTGATGAAGCATTCGTAGTGGGGCATCCATTTGGTTTGTATGGCTCGATGAGCGCTGGCGTGATCTCGGGTTTTGATCGCACGTTCCAACCGAAGACCAGTGAAATCGAATTGCAGGGCTTGATCCAGATCGATGCGGCGGTGAACCCGGGTAATTCGGGCGGTCCGTTGTTGAATCGCTATGGGCATGTGGTAGGGATCGTGACCGGGCTTATCAACCCGACGGATGGAAACTTTTTTGTCGGCATTGCGTTCGCGGTGCCGATCAATCTTGCGGCGGGTGGCGTGGGGATGCCGCCTTATTAATTGTTGGCCCGTTTCCTTCGGGGCTTAGCCCCGAAGGAACTTTATATGAAGATGAGGAGATGACTCATGGTGCTAAACAAAAATTCTGAAAACCGGACACCGATGGAAAAAGTTCTATATGAAGTGAAAAAGGTGATCGTGGGGCAGGATCACCTTTTGGAGCGGATGATCGTGGCATTGTTGGCGCGCGGACATATCCTTGTGGAAGGCGTGCCGGGTTTGGCGAAGACGATGGCGATCAAGACTCTGGCTGAATCAATAGGCGGAGACTTTAAGCGCATCCAATTCACGCCGGATCTTGTTCCAGCCGACCTGATCGGGACGCGCATCTATAACCAAAAGACTGGTACATTTGATACCTCGCTGGGACCCGTGTTCACGAATCTATTATTAGCCGATGAGATCAATCGTGCACCAGCCAAAGTGCAAAGTGCGTTGTTGGAAGTGATGCAGGAGAAACAAGTCACTATTGGACGTGAGACACATAAAGTGCCGAGTCCATTTTTGGTGTTGGCGACGCAGAATCCCATTGAGACCGAGGGCACGTATGCCTTGCCCGAAGCGCAAGTGGATCGTTTTATGCTGAAGGTACTTATTGGGTATCCAACGTCCACTGAAGAATTTGTCATTGTGGAGCGGATGACCTCTGCTTTACAGACTGTGCAGAAAATTTTGACCACCGATGAATTACTGGTTTTGCAAAAGGAAGTGGACAAGGTGTATGTGGACCCGGCGTTGATCGAATATGCTGTCCGCATGGTGACGTCCACACGTACTCCTAAAGATGTAGGCTTGGGCGAATTGCAGAGATACATCATGTTCGGAGCGAGTCCGCGTGCTTCGATCAATTTGATCCTCACCGGTCGTGCGCTCGCTTTTGTGCGCGGACGAAAATATGCGTTACCGCAGGATGTACTTGATATGGCGCTGGATGTGATGCGGCATCGTATTGTCCTTTCGTATGAGGCGCTTTCTGATAATGTGACAGGAGATGATATTCTGGTAAAGATCCTTGATCGTATCCCGATCCCTGTGGTGCCATTACATGAGCATGCCGACATCCGTAGCAACGCCTGAGCGCATTCTTCTAAAGCTCGACTGGAATGTCATCCGCCGGTTGGATGGCTTATTACAGGGCGATTACCGTTCCCTGTTCTACGGCTTCGGCGTGGACTTTGCCGATCTGCGCGAATATCAACCTGAAGATGATATTCGCTATATCGATTGGAATGTCACCGCGCGCATGGATACGCCGTATGTGCGGCAGTATCATGAGGACCGCGACATCACCGCGTGGTTCTTGCTGGATATGAGCCCCTCGGTGGATTTTGGGACTCTACAAACACAAGTCGAGAAGCGTACGATGCTCATTGATTTTGTGACCGTGATCTCGCGTTTGTTGACCCGTCACGGGAACCGCGTCGGGGCGATGATGTTTGGGAGCAAGATCCAGCACACGGTCCCGGCCAGAGGCGGACGATTGCAGGTACTGCGTCTCGTCAACGATATGCTCAAACAGCCGCGTTTATCCAATGTTCCAACCACGAATCTCAAATCCTTTTTGAACGGTGCGTTGAATTCGATCAAACGGCGTTCTTTGATATTCGTCTTGTCCGACTTTATCAGTGAGCCCGGCTGGGAGAAGCCGCTGAGTTTGCTGGCGCAACGTCATGAAGTGCTGGCGATCCGTTTGCATGATCCGCGCGAGACAGACCTGCCCGATGTGGGCATGGTGGTGCTGGAGGATTCTGAAACTGGCGAGCAATTGTTCGTGGATACGCACGATAAAAAGTTTCGTAAACGCTTTGCCGATGCCGCGCAGAAGCGTGAACAGGACTTGAAGACAGCGTTCAAGCGTACAGGCGTGGATGTGCTGTCGCTTTCCACGGAGGATGATCTGGTGCATGAGATCGTACGTTTGGCAAAGCGCAGGCAGCAATCTCGAAGATAAATCATGTCATTCATCTGGACTCCACTGCTTTATTTGTTATTGATCGTCCCGTTGTTGCTCTGGTTGTATTTCAGAGCACAGCGCCAGCGACATGACCTGGCCGCGCGTTATGGCAGTATGGGCGTTGTGAATGACGCTGCGAAAAAATCTGTTGGCATACGACGTCATATTCCCGTGTTTGTTTTTCTATTCGCCATTACGATCTTGATCACCTCGATTGCACGTCCGCAGGCCGAGGTCAGTTTGCCGAGGCTGGAAGGCACGGTCATTCTCACCTTTGATGTTTCTGGTAGCATGGCAGCGGACGATCTTAAACCCACCCGCATGGAAGCCGCCAAAGCTGCGGCGACCGAGTTCGTGAACAAACAACCTTCGAATGTCTTGATTGGAGTTGTTGCATTTAGTGATGGCGGGCTTTCGATCCAGCCTCCCACCAATGACAAGGCGCAAACACTTGAAACGATCTATCGTCTTGTGCCGCGGCGAGGCACATCCTTGGGCAATGGGATCTTGGTTTCGTTGAATACGATTGTGGTCAGCGCGGGTGATCCGCCATTCTTGAATGCGACTAATCCCTCGGCTCTTTCACCGCTGGAACCTGATTCAGCGATACAAGGCTGGTACCCATCTGCGGTCATTGTCCTGCTCAGCGATGGCGAGAATAACCAAAATCCAGACCCTGCTGCCGCGGCAGACCTGGCTGCGGATCTGGGCATACGCATTTACACCATCGGCATCGGCAGCACAGAAGGCGCCACGCTCGAAGCGGAAGGCTTTACCGTTTTCACACAACTCAATGAAGAGTTGTTGCAATCCATTTCAGCCAATACTAGTGGTCAATATTACAAAGCCGCGAACGAAGCAGAACTGGCGCGGATCTATCGTGATTTGGAACCGAAGTTATCGCTCAAGACCGAAAACATCGAAGTGACTTCACTCTTTGCCGGGGCTGGCTTTCTGCTGTTTCTCGTAGCGGGCGCGTTATCGCTCCTGTGGTTTGGACGTGTACCATGAGCTTCCTGTGGTCTGGTCTCCTTTATTTATTATTATTGATCCCGCTGATCGTGGTGATTTATATTTTATTATTACGCCGCCGCCGACGTTTTGCGATCCGTTATTCAAGCCTGTCGTTGGTGCGTGAAGCGATGTCGCATCAATCCTGGCTGCGGAGACATTTGCCTTTTGTGTTATTCCTGTTTGCTTTGGCGGGTCTGATATTCGCACTGGCACGACCGGTTGCTATCGTGGCAGTCCCATCTAACCGCGCCACGATCATCCTGGCACTGGATGTGTCGCGGAGTATGTGCTCGACAGATATTGAACCCAACAGACTGATATCCGCTAAAGAGGCAGCGCTGGCTTTTATCCAAAGACAGGAGCGCGGTAGACGTATTGGTATTGTGGCTTTTGCAGGCTTTGCTGAATTGGTGCAGCCTCCCACTAACGATCTGGGTTTGCTAGAGAATGCGATCATCAACTTGACGCCCGCGCGCCGCACGGCAATTGGCAGTGCGATCCTAAGAGCTTTGGATGCGATCGCCGAGATCGATAGTAATATCGCACCTAGTGATACCGGTAATATTCCAGAAGGTACATTTATACCTGTACCTGAAGGTCAATATGCCCCGCATATCATCGTTCTGCTGACCGATGGCGCGAGCAACGCCGGTCCCAATCCCATCAGCGCGGCGATCCAGGCGTCAGAGCGCGGCGTCCGCGTGTATACGATCGGGTTTGGCACCACCAATAATTCATCCCCGATGAATTGCAATGACCCATTTCAAGAGAATGATCAGTTTGGTGGTGGCGGCGGTTTTGGTCAACCCTTTGGTGGCGGGGGAGGCGGCGGAGGCTTTCGCAGGGAAATCGATGAAGAGACGCTTACAGCAATTGCCGATATGACCGGTGGAACTTACTATGCCGCTACCAGTGCCGGGGAACTTGATAATGTATTTAAAAACCTGCCCACATATTTGATCGTAACGCGTGAAGAGACTGAGGTCGGCGCATTCTTTACAGCATTTGCCGTGCTCCTGGCAGTGATCGCAATGCTCCTGTCTTTTCGATGGCATCCATTATCCTAGAAAAAAATTCGTCATTTCTTCCCAACTCGTAAATTCTTACGAGAAGATTAACAATCAGAGGGGAGGAAATTAATGCCGTGTAATGCTCGTCAATAAGCACAGCAAATTAAAGGAGATAAATATGACTGATCCCAAAGTCACTGTATATGGCGCTTATTGGTGCCCCGATTGTCGACGCTCGAAGAAATTTCTGGGCGAGCAATTCATTCCATTCCGCTGGGTGGATATCGAGCAGGATAAGGACGGTGAAGCCTATGTGCTGAAACGCAACAATGGCAAACGCATCATCCCGACTGTCGTGTTCGAAGATGACTCATTCCTCGTTGAGCCCTCGAATGCTGAACTTGCCAAAAAACTTGGATTAAAGACCGAGGCGAAGAAGACATATTATGACTTGATCATCATCGGTGGTGGACCTGCAGGTTTGACTGCCGCCATTTACGCTTCGCGCGAAGGTGCCGATTGTCTCTTGATCGAACGCTCTGGTCTTGGCGGACAGGCTGGCATCACCGTCGGGTTGGATAACTTCCCTGGCTTCCCTGAAGGTATCAGCGGACAAGAATTCTCCGAACGCGTTGTGAAACAAGCCAAACGTTTCGGCGTGGAAATTTTACAGGCTGTAGATGTTGAAAGGCTGGAAATGGAGGCAGGCTATCACGAAGTCTATACTTCAGATGGCAAACATTATCATTCACGTGTGATCCTGCTCGCGACAGGCGCGTCGTATAAACGGCTGGAAGTTCCCGGTGAGGACGATTACATTGGCGCGGGCATTCACTTCTGCGCAACTTGTGATGGTCCGTTCTATAAGGGTTCAAAAGAGATCGTGGTCATAGGCGGTGGCAATTCAGCCGTGGAAGAAGGCTTGCACCTTACCAACTTTACCGAAAAAGTGACCCTGCTTGTGCGCGGCGACAAGCTCACCGCCAGCCAGATCGCGATCGATAAGGTTAACGAGCCGACCTCACGTATCGATGTGAAGTACAACACCATCGTCGAAGCGATCGAAGGACAGGATTCAAAGTTGAAGACCATCAAGTATCGCTATAAAGATGGTGATGTTGTTGAGGAAATTCATCCTGCCGCCGCGTTCATCTTTATTGGTCAAACACCGAACACGGCTTTTCTGAAAGATTATGCCGAGTTGGATAAATATGGCTTTATCTTGACGGGTCATGACCTACGACATGGCAGCAATGGCAACAAAGAATTCGAACCACTGCCATTCGAAACCAGTGTCCCCGGAATTTTCGCGGCAGGTGATGCGCGGCATGGAAGTACCAAGCAGGTCGCGTCGGCAGTCGGTGAAGGCGCCGCAGCCTCCATTTCGATCCGTGAGTTTTTGAGAAGAAGCGGATAACCTGATAAACCCTGAAAGGGTGAAATGGTTATAGATCAAAGTTTGTGTATTGTTCTAATCCCGAAGGGCTGGTATGGATCTTCTATATCATCCCTTCGGGATTTTTGTTTTGGGCGCGTTTCGTAGTTATAATCATCACATCCCTTCGGGATTTTATGCAATTCAGGAGCATTGAATATTTATGACATCGAACAATCGCACTGTTACCATCATTGGCGCTGGATTGGCGGGGCTTTCTGCCGCATATGATCTGCAGCGTTCCGGTTGGAAGGTCACTGTGCTTGAAGCGCGTGACCGCGTAGGTGGACGTGTGTATAGCGTCCGCAGTTTTGCCAATGGTCAGGTGGCGGAGGGTGGCGGTGAATACATCGAAGAGAATCACACGCGTATGATCGCGCTTGCCAAAGAGTTCAATATCCAGTTGGGGCTTTCCGGAAGCTGGCAGGCGCAGACCGGGGATTGGGCTTGCTATGATGGGAAAGCTGGTCGGGTTACAGATCAGGATATTTGGGGCTTTGATCTGGCTGGAGAGATCGAGCGCGGCTGGGAGTCAATGGCGGGGCTGAGTCAAAATGTCTCGGACCCGTACCAGCCTCAGGCTGCGAAAGAAGCGGAGCGTCTGGATGCGCAGTCCGCTGCAGATTGGATCCAGTCGCTCGATGTCCATCCGATCACGAAAAAATATTTCGCCACCTATATTCGTTCGGAGTATACGTGTGAGCCGGGACGCTTATCGTTATTGGACCTGTGCCGCAATTCAAAGATGTATTACAGCACTATAGAACGGCTGCCGAGTTCGCGTGTGATCGGCGGCAATGATCTAATTCCGCGCGCGCTGGCGGATACGTTACCTGACGTACGCTTGAATGCCGTTGTGAAATCGGTGCGCGTCGCGCCGGACGAAGTAGCTGTGACGTATCAACACGGCGATTCATTTGTAACGGTAAATTCGGCGTTTGCGATTCTAGCGATACCATTGACGATGGCGCGCTTGATCGAGTTCAATCCACCGTTGCCTTCAGCGCATATGCAAATGATCAATGATATTTCTTATGGCGCGGTGACGAAGGTGCTGATCCAATATCGCAAACGTTTTTGGAATGACCTGGGTTGGAATGGGCGCATGGGTTCAGACCTGCCGATCATTTACACGTGGCACGCGACGAGTCACATCGAGGGCGAAGATGGAATCCTGACGGCATATACCGGTGGTGAGCCAGGCGCGAAACTTTCCGCGTTATCAGATGAAGAACGGATTCGTATCGCGGTTGCCGAGATCGAGAAATTATTTCCAGGCTCGTCTGAGTTGATCGAACATACAGCAACTGTGGCATGGCGCAATGAGCCGTTCACGCGCGCTTCGTATATGGCGCTCGCACCGGGTGAGGTGTTGAAACATTGGCAGACGTTGTTTCAGCCTGCGGGTCGTTTGTTCTTTGCAGGTGAACACGCCACAGCCATTCAGGGATTTATGGAAGGCGCGGTGGAGAGTGGTCAGCGCGCGGCGGCAAATATCATATCGTCCTGAGCGGAGCCGCATGGTTTTTGTGCGGCGCAGACGAAGGACGGATTTCCTTTCAACAGTAAATTATTTATAATACGCGCGCTTCGACTGCGTTCGGACGAAAGAACTGTCCTCACTCCGCTCTGCGCGATGGATTTACGAGTATATGAGCGAACAAACAAAAAACTTTTGGGCAGGTGTACGTGCCGAATTGCCGCTGTTGATCGGGGTGTTTCCATTCGGCATGATCTACGGCGCGCTGGCATTGAATGCCGGTTTAGATAAGCTAGCTTCACAGATGATGTCTTCGATTGTGTTTGCGGGCTCGTCGCAATTTGTCACAACCCAACTGGTACATGAAGCTGCACCGGGATTCGTGATCATCTTGACGATCGCGGTTGTGAATTTGCGGCATATGTTGTACTCCGCTTCACTCGCCCCGTATCTTGCCTCGCTTTCGACACGCTGGAAAGTGCTGTTATCTTATCTGCTCACGGATGAGGCGTATGCGCCCAGCATCGTGAAATACGAACGCGATGGTGTGACGCCGCAAGCTCACTGGTTTTTGTTCGGCGCAGGTCTTGCGCTTTGGACGAATTGGCAGATCAGCACCGCCTTGGGAATCTTTCTTGGCACCGCGATCCCAGAGTCTTGGTCGTTGGATTTTGCCCTGCCGCTTACGTTCATTGCGATGGTCGTGCCGGTGTTGAAGAATCGTCCGGCAATTGCTGCGGCGGTCTCGGCAGGAGTCGTTGCGCTGGTTGCTTATTCATTACCGTTTCGCTTGGGCTTGATCCTTGCGGCGTTGGTTGGGATCGCCGTGGGAACATTTCTGGAGGGACGCAAATCCTCAGAGGAGACTCTGTGAATATCTGGCTCGTCATGTTGTTCGGTGGGTTGATCACTTTCGGGATGCGCTTTTCGTTCATTTATTTATTTGGCAAATTGCACGTTTCCGAAACGCTGCGCAAGGCGTTGCATTACGTCCCGCCCGCGGTGCTTTCTGCGATCATCTTCCCGGAGATCTTTTTACGAGATCGTCAATTGGATTTATCATTAGACAACCAGCGCCTGCTCGCCGGACTTGTAGCGGTCATCGTTGCGTATCTGACAAAGAACACGCTTATCACCATTCTTGCCGGGATGCTTGCGCTGCTGTTGCTACAAGTGTTGCTGTAAAAATCAAATACGGAGGCTTTTATGCCCACTCCAAAGAAATCGATCACGTTGGATGATCTATATCGTATGCAGGTTTTGTCAGGTGTATGTATTTCACCGGATGGGGAACACGTCATATATACGCTTCAACGCGTGGACCGTGAGACTGAATCGAAATATTCCAATTTGTGGGTGGCGCCGACAGCGGGTGGCGAGGCGCGGCAATTCACCCAGGGCGACCAAACTGATACTACACCGCGTTGGTCACCGGATGGCAGTCAGATCGCTTTTCTCTCCAAACGCACCGCAAAGGAAAAGACTCCCCAAATTTATTTGATCGCATTCAGCGGTGGCGAGGCGCGTAAGCTCACTTCCATTGACGGCGAGATCCGTGAGATGCAGTGGTCACCTGACGGCAGAAAATTATTGTGTGCTATTCGCAAAATGGATTCGGATCTTCTGAATCAGGATGAGCAAAAGAAAAAGCTGGGTGTTGTAGCACGGCATTATGACCGTCTCTTTTATAAACTGGATGGCGAAGGCTATCTGCCGCATGAACGCACGCATCTTTGGCTGATCGATGCGCGCACGGGTAAAGCCAAACAATTGACTGACCATGCCATCTGGGATGAATTCAATCCGACGTTTTCACCGGATGGCAAATCGATCGCGTTTTTCTCGAATCACGCTTCTGATCCGGACCTCGATCCGTATGCCGTTGACCTGTTCGTTATCTCCACTGATGGCGGCGAACCGCGCAAGATCAAGACCCCTGAAGGCTCAAAGAAACTCGCGTCGTTTTCGCCGGATGGAAGGTTCATTGCTTATGTCGGTACCGATGGCAAGGGCTTGGATTATCGCAACGAGTGTTTGTGGATCGTCCCAGCAGATGGTTCCAAGTCTGCCAAAAATTTGATCGAGAAATATGACTTTGAAGTTTCAGGGATGGTCATCAACGATTTTGGTACGCCTGAAACGATGCCGCCGGTCTGGTCGAATGACGGGAAGAAGTTGTATTTTCAAGTGGGTATGCATGGCAGTAGCCTGTTGAAATCCATTGCGATGGATGGAGAAGACTTGCGCGATGTGGTGGGTGAGGGCGGCATGGTAAGCGGGTTTAGTTTCGATAAAATGCAAACCAAAGTCGCCTATCACTTTGGTCAAATGGATGATCCTGGGCAAGTCTACGTGCGCGAGGTCGAATCGGGTACGACCCGCATCTTAACGCGGATCAATCGCGAGGTCCTGGATAGAAGCGAGATGAGCAAAGTGGAGGAAGTCTGGTTTAGGGGCCCCGATAAAAATTTCCTGCAGGGTTGGATCATGAAGCCGCCGTCTTTTAATCCAAGGAAAAAATATCCGTCAATTTTATATATCCATGGCGGACCGTTGACGCAATATGGAAAGTTGTTCTTCCACGAGTTTGAAGTGTTAGCCGCGAATGGGTATGTAGTGTATTTCTGTAATCCGCGCGGTGGCAAAGGCTATGGTGAGGAACATGCCGCAGCGATCTGGGGCGCATGGGGTTCAGCGGATTATGATGACCTGATGGCGTGGACCGATCACATGGAGAAACAGCCATACATTGACCGTGAACGCATGGGTGTGACTGGCGGTTCGTATGGTGGCTATATGACGTTGTGGATCATCGGTCATACCAAGCGCTTCCAGGCGGCGATCACAGACCGCTGTGTGAGTAACTTTATTAGCGAGTGGGGTTCAAGCGATGTGAACTGGACGTTTGAATATGAAGTGGAAGCTGAGCCGCCATATAAGGATTTCAAGAAGTGGTGGGATATGTCGCCAATGAAATATATCGGCAATGCCAAAACACCGACGCTGGTGCAGCATTATGAAAATGATTTGCGTTGTCCGATTGAGCAGGGCGAACAGGTATTTGTGGCGCTGAAACGCTTGAGTGTGGATACGGAATTCGTGCGTTACCCCGATGAGTTTCATGGTATGTCACGCACAGGTCGCACCGACCGCCGCATTGAGCGCATCAAACATATCTTGCGTTGGTTTGATAAATATCTCAAATAGTCACGCACTATATAAATACACAGAGCCCATTGAGAAAATTGTTTTCTCAATGGGCTCTGTTGGTGTTAGCGATTAAGAGCAATCATTAGACAAAGATCGCTTCCACTTGATTGCTTCCATTGCGCTTGATAGTTGAAATAAGCTCCTTGGCTTTCTCGATCAGCACATCAATTTCCATGTTGACAGTAATGCGCACGGATGCGACGACGCCAACACTGATCTTGATATCAACAGCTGTGCCGTCGAGTAAAGTGATGCTGGTGTTTAGGATACCTTTTAGAATCCGCGCGGCGATCTTTTCTGCATCCTGTCCGATCACGCCTGGCAGGGGAATGAGGAACATGGCGTCTTCGTAACGTCCTACACCATCATAGGGTCGGCTCTTTTCGCGGATCGCCTGTGAGATCAACACCAATACATCGTTCCCGATCTCGTCGCCGTGCTTTTCTTTGATTTCTTTGAAATTGTCAATATCAAGCGCGATCAGGCTGAGGGGTGCCTGTGTACGGCGGGCACGTTCCAATTCGCCGCGCGACAGGCTGAGAAACGCTTTTTGGTTGAGTAAGTTCGTGAGCGGATCGAACATCGCTGTCTGCTCGAGCGTATCTTTTGCCTGCACAAGGTTATCGCCCAGTCCCAGAATGCGTGTGCCGATATGGACACGTGATTTTAGTTCCAGCGGGACAATGGGTTTGTGCAGGTAATCGTCTGCGCCCACGTGCGGTGTCGTTACGTCAGTGTCGCTTACTTTCAAGGCAATCAATAAGATGTAAATGTAATATGGGGGTTGGGCGTCACGCACACGCTTGATGAATTCTTTCTCGTCGATGTCGGTGGTGGCGCGGTCCGCGATCACGAAGCGGATATCGCCCTGTTGCAGGAGGTGCATGGCAGTATCACTACTTCCCGCTGGGATGATCTCATGCTTGTTGGTTTGCAGCACTTGCTGGATGATCGTACGTTCCATTAAGTCATTATTGATGACGAGGATCTTCATAATGTACGCTCCTTGCTCAATTATATCTCATGCAAATTTGTTTTATGCGTGTTGACAAACAGTTTATCCCATAGTAACATTTGCCCCGCTCTCCCCATGCCGAGGTAGCTCAGTGGTAGAGCAGGGGACTCATAAGCCCTTGGTCGGGAGTCCAAATCTCCCCCTCGGCACTAATTACCTGCACACGCTAAGTTCCGGCTTCATTTGATTGAATGTCCGGAGCGTGTGCATAATAATAAAGGATTGAAAGAGATGGCTCTCGATCGTTTCATCACCCTTTCCGAAGCTGCTCAACGGATGCGTATGAGCGTGAAGGAAACGCGTTCGATGATCAAGTCTGGTAAGATAAAGGGCGGATTATTACCAGATGGAGCGATGGTCGTGAGCGAAGATACACTTCCAAAAACAAAAGAAGATCTACCCGAATATAAAAAATATTCTAACTTGAAGGGCGTTGGAATTGGAATTGCGGAAGCAGCTAGGAAGTATAAGATAGCTTTCTCAACCCTTCAACAATGGGTGCAACGTAGTTATGTCGCGCGTGTTGGACAGGATAAAAATAAAATCCTGATAAATGAACAAGATGTTGCATACTGTGTTCATGTTTATCGTGATGCTGGCGCAACCCCGAAACGCCGTCTCTTTAATTCAGACGGTACACCATACAAACCCAAGACTAAATCACTGTCCAGATAATATAATTCAAATAAGCTGTAAATATAAACGACCTTCGGGTCGTTTTTCTTTTAGCATATCTACCGTAGATATTGACTTAACTACGGTAGATATGCTAAACTCCCGCAACTTCTGTTTAATACACCCATCTTGATTGTATAAAGAAACCTAAATAATGATCTCCAGTTTACTCAACGTCATCTCGCAAGCATTGAAGACTCTCGCCGAGTTTTTGATAGTGCTTCTGTTTGGCCTCATTGCAGGCATCTTAATTATTCTGCCTTGGTTACTACGGATGTTAGCATTGATCGGATGGCTAACAGGCACGTTCCTGCTTTGGATGACCATCAACGATCTGTATGGTGCGTTTACACCTGCACTCCCCCTCTTTGCGCTAACCGCTATTCCCGCAATCTTATCAGTCGCTTTGGTTATATGGCTGTTCTCCCGGGGACAACAGGGCAAGTTGTGGGGTGCGATGACTCTTTGGGGCGTGATCGGCTGGTTAGTTTGGAAAGGCTCAATGCTATTGGTGAAATGGCAGTACGGATCGCTAGTCGTGCAGGTTTTTCCAGCTTCGCTCTCAGCAGTCCTGCTGTTGTACATCAACATCCGTTGGGGAATGGACATGCGTTCAAGGCGATTGAACCCAAGAGGTAAGGTGTAAAAGATGCGTAAAGCTCATCTTCATAATTCTTTTGCAAACAAGACGAGGCTCAAATGATGGAATTAGAGTTAGTCCAAAAATTTTCATTCGAGTTCTATAGAGATATATTCGAAGTGTATCTTGCTAGTGATGGGCAACTCTATATCCGTCTGAGTGAAGTCTGTGACGCGATAGGACTGGATACGAGTGCGCAACGTCGCCGCATTCGGGAAGACGAAGCCATTTTGCACTATATGGTCAACATAAAGGTAGAAACACCTTATCAGGACAGTGTTCGCAAGCATGCAGTAACTTTTTTCAATATACAAGGCTTGGTGTACTGGCTTCTCGGCATTGACGCCAAACGTGTTAGCTTAGAGACCAAAGAAAAAGTGACACGTTTCAAGTACAGGTTTGCCAAACTAGCTTGGAAAACCTATCGTTCTGAAATGACACTTATTGACGAGCATGATGATCTTGCATGACACGAGATCATCATTAAATAGACCTTGATAACACAGGTCTATCGCCATGCTTAAAGAGGAGAATCACATGTCAGATCAAGACCAAGAATTAGGACTTATACAGGACTTTTCCTTCGAATTTTATGGGGAACTGTTCGTAGCGCATTTTGCCAGCGATCGGCAGTTCTATATCAAGATATCCGATGTGTGCAATGGTATGGGCTTGGATGCCGAGGGTCAACGTCAACGTATTCTCAACGACGAAGCTATTTCCGACAAGTTGGTCGTGATCAAAGCCGATACGGTTTATAGAGACTCGATTCGCAAAAGGGATGTTGCCTTCCTGAACATCCGTGCATTGCCATATTGGTTGGGGACCATCGATGCCAAACGCGTAAAACCTGAGATCCAAGCAACAGTAGTACGTTTCAAACGCTCATTTGCAGAAACCGCCTGGCAAATATATCGTTCGGATTTAATGCCCTCCGAAGTATTGGCGGAAATGGATATGTATGAAGGACCAGAACGAGCAGAGATTGGTCAGGCCATGGATCGTATTCGAAGTGTCACTAAACGGCTGGATCAGTTGGATGGTCGCATGGCAGCCATTGAAGCTCGTATGAGTTCGGATGCAATTATCAACACGCGCCAACAGTGGCAGATCAAAACAATGATCGAAGCTGTAGGAGAGGCTCTATACGAAAGCAAAGGTGGAAAAGTGCCAAAAACCCAGTGCCATGCGCTGGCACAAAACGACTTCAAGCAACAATTTCAACTCCCGGTGTATTCGTTGCTGCCAGAACAGAGAATTGATGAGGCAGTTAACTACCTCGCGCAACGGTATCAACACCTCAAGCCTGGTGCAAAACTTCCTGAAGTTTTCAGTGATGGAATTCAACAAAACTTGTTCTAGCTCGATAAGGATCATTAATTGATGAATACACATCTATCCCCTCGCATGCTGAAATTGCTTGAAAAAGCTGCGGGCGCCTTTATCAGAAACACGAATCCATTTGATGTTGAATGGATGACGCAACATGATGTCACCCTGCAGGAGTCTGTCGATCTATCCGAGTTGATCGGCGGGGTTCTGGAGGATTATATATACAAACAAAAAATAGAGGAAAAATGAAATCAGACCCAACAAAATTAAATCAGCTTGAACTTGCTGCCTATGAAATAAAGTTTGAAAACTTTATCAAGATGTTTAGCGAAAAGGAAATCGATATTGCAATTATTGATAATCGCTACGTGCTTGGTGATACCGCAAAAGAATTTGACGAGAGTATTCGCAGATTGAAAAACGCAGGGTTGAAACTTTCCATTGCCCAGGAAAACAGAATCTATGAATGCGCTGAGCTGGATAGTCTTGAATTCTAAAAGTGCTCTGAAAGGAGGTGATCCAAGCTGACGTTCTCCCATCGTATTCAAGGCGCAGATATTTTCTTCCCGGAAAATAATAGCGGGCGCTGAATGACCTAGCCGGTCAAGACAACGCCCGTGCAGACGCTAATCTGCGCCTCCATTCTAACATGACTCTCGGAGGCATAAAACAATGAGTACCTTTAAAAGCAATATGGACGCGATGTTTGCGAAGATTTTTCCAGCTGCAGCAGACGCTGCGCAAGAAGATCATGGCGGATTCAACATTGGTGATTTGGTTGTGATCGTTCTTGATCTCGTCTTGCTGATCTACACCGGATACCGCTCCTGGCACTTCCTGTCCGGTTCAGTATCCAGTGATTTCCAGATCCTGGCTCTGGTTGGTCTGTGGGGTCTGGACATCGGCATGGTGGCCTGGTCTCTGGTGTGGATCTTCGGCTCCGCAACCCGCTTCCAAAACTGGGCCAGCATGGGGCTGTTCGTCATTGACATGATTGGCATGTTTCTGACCAGCATCGTGGACACCCTAGCATATGGCAATGGCGATACTCTGCCGCCCATCATGAAGTCGGTGGCTTGGTATGGCATCCCGATCATCATCGGTTTGAACGTACTGGCAGGTTTTGTATACCACATGACTAGTCCATCCACTCGCAAACGCCGCGCAGAACGCGCCCAAGATGAAGAGATGTCTAAGCAGCAGGAGAAAGGCGATTTGGAATTGCGCCGCATGAACATGCAACTCCAACAGGCACAGGACTACACCAACAAGCGTGCCACCATGTTGGTGTCTTTCGCAGATATCGCAGAACAGAACATCGCCATGTCCGAGATCGAAGCGCAGATGATGGCGCGTTTGAACAAAGCTGCAAGCGGACAACTTGGAGGTTTGATGAATGCCACAGGACTGAATATGCCAGGCGTCAATCTGCCTCAACCTGAGAACAAACCGAACATCATGGACAAACTGAAGGAATTGAAAGACAAGTTCGTATCCAAGAATGATGAAGCCGAGTCCAATATTCAACAGCCTGCTCTCCCTCCAGTTCTTCAACCTGTGCCTGCGCCTGCTGGGTTTGGTGGGAATGGTAACGGAAGCAACGCGGACCCTCACTAAGCCGGACGATGAATCGCCTCTTCTCTCTGGATTTGGATGTAGTGAAACAGATCAAACTACCCAACGCGATCCAAGTCCAGAGACGGGGAGCCAGACGTCTGCCCAACCCGCGCGAGGCGCTGGCAATGGTCCTTGGAGCATTAGGCACTTTAAATCGCTCGTCCGGCGTACAAACGTTGAACACGGAAGTGAATGGCAAGCCTGTTGCGCTGGCTATGATCGAAGGCGCGCAGTTTGGCGAAGACATTGAAGGAAACACAACATTGAACGAGATTGGGTCCCCTTTGGGGATCGAGAATATTGCATGAACACTCGACCACATCTTTTGCTTATCATGCTCACCTTCCTGCTCAACGGATGCAGTGGATTTGATCCACAGGCATATGTTCCCGGAATGGAAAGCACCGCGACAACCACTCCTGCCCCTGCCCCTGCTCCTTCACGGGTGGTTTCTTTACCTGTTTCTGTGACTGTGACAAATCCTGCCACCATTGCAATGGAGCTTGTTGAACATAACGCCACGGTTTGCACAGATATTCCTGGTGGCAAACTACATGTGCGTTTTGAAGCTGGTGAGAAAAGCGATGTGCGTGGGTATCTGGCTGAAGGTGAGATTGTGACTATTAGTGAAGAACACCAAGAACAAGAATTCGATGGAAATCTATGGGTCCAACTCACCCGCCCGATTGAAGGTTGGGTCAATGCAAAATATCTGTGTGAGGCGGTGAGTCCATGAAGCTCTTGAACTCTTTCACCGGTGAATGGATCGAGCCTGCAAAATGGCAGTTGGCATTGAAGGTTGGCGACTATTACGCTATCTACCCCGCGCGGATAGCACTTGGAAAACAGTATATTCCGGTGCCAACAATCTATGGTGGCATTGCGGGGAATGAAGGACTCGAATCTGGATATTTCCAGGTGCAGACCTACAGCCAATCAATGCCAGAAGGCAATGCTGAGGAGTTTTGCATTTGCGATGCCACCCATCTGCTCACCGAAGAACAATTCAAACAAGCAAAGGAAGCCGGTTGGCCGGAACTTCCTGAAATACTGAAGGGAGTATAAATCATGGATAAATGCTGGCAAATAAACGGAGAGAACGGGGAGTACATCTTCCTGACCGAACTGGTCAAATGCAAAACAGAGAACGATGTGCAGGAATGGGTGAATAAGAATCATCCAGACTTCAAAATCAAGAGTATCGTGGAGGATGAATGAATAGTGCAAGAAGACTCATGAATAAGCGTCTGCTCACCACCAAAGAGATGGCAAGTATCCTGAACATGAATGTGCGCAGTGTGCGGCAGATGGTGGAACGTAATGATATTCCGTTCATTCGAGTGAATCAATGGCATCTACGTTTCGACCCGGATGTAATTGAAGTCTGGCTGAAGGAACGCGAGGGGATTGAACCGCGTGAACGCGAGATCTGGGAAGGTCGCAGGAAAGCTTTAGCAGAAAGACAGGCATCAGGAAATAGAACATGACCGCTGATGAACTACGCATGTACTGGAGTGTAATAATATGACCTTCTTTTCAAAAATACTGATGCGTATGGATGAAATTCTTACGCAAGGCGACTCTGATGATTTGATGGGCATTCGGATAAATGCCAAAGGTGAGACTGTCTGCTATTACTGCGGCGAAATTCCTGATTTTCGGGGCTTTAACTACGAGCACCTGGCACCCCACTCTCTGGGGGGTTCAAGCAGAAACTGGAATATGGTTCTGGCTTGCTTCAATTGCAACCAAAGAAAAAAAGCCAAAACACCGCCGCGTTGGTTTTTACAGGAGGTTGACATACTTTCAACCCTTCCGGATGAAATTGCGATAGATCTTTTAGCCCGTCTGCTGCTAAATCTACATATATTTATGACAGCTAAGATTTCGTCAGGAATACCAACGGCAATGGGGCTGAGCGAGGTCGGACACATCCCCAGGTTTGCGGGGGGACATCAATGGGAGGCTAACGTTCTCGTTGGCGCATCGAGGACGCATGCTGACTTTGAATGTCCCACCTGCCAAAAGCCGTCCAAAGTAACTTGTTCGCCTGGGATGTACATAATCCATGTAACCTGTGATGAATGCGAACGCTACTCGGTCTATCAGGGTTTTCCTCTTTTAAGGAGACAGTAGACATCATGATCATTCTGACAATTGCAAACAACAAAGGTGGAACCGGCAAAACAACAACATCTGTCAGCCTGGCAGATGCGCTCTCTCGCTTACACGGCAAAAAAGTTCTGTTGGTGGATCTTGATCCACAGGGTCAGGCAGCAACTGCACTTGGGCTTCCGCCTGCACCTGGGGCTTACTATCTTCTCACAATGGGATTGGATAAACACTCGACAGTATTTGTCAGTAAGCATGTTTGCGAGTCCCGCACCAATCTATACCTGCTACCTGGCGACAAGCAGACTGCAATGGCGCAGGCGATGATCAATCACCCGGATGCGCCTAAGTCGATCGCGTGGGTGCGGGATACATTAACCTATCACTTTGCGGAATTTGACTACATTGTTTTAGACACCGCTCCCTCACTCGGTGGAATCCAAGAGCGTGCACTGTGGGCGGCTGATCTCGTTATCCTTCCTACTCCGGCTGAAGCACTTGGAGCAGATGGATTACGTCAGGCACTCGAAACCCTAAAACGATTACACATGGAAAAATCCTGGCAGGGGCGATTGTTTGGCGTCATCCCCACATTTTATGTGGATCGGCAGCGAGAACATCGGCTCACCGCAGATTCTTTTGAGGAGAAATTTGGCAATCTTTTACTCCCTCCGATTCACCGTGCGGCGATTCTGGCGGAATGTCCAGCTTATGGGCAAACGATTTTTGAACGACAACCAAACAGTCGCTCGGCTGATGAGTATGCCAGGCTAACTAACCTGGTTATAAAAGGATCCTGACGATGCCTGAACGCCGTGACATGATTTCAGATGAACAAGCGCGGGATCTCTTGAGTGAAATCCCGAACGCGAGGTTGACAGCTGCCAGTCCAGCCAAGCGCAACCGCACCTATGAGCGTAGGCATCGCACGTTTACCTATCGCTTGACAGACAAGGAGCTCAACGACAAACTCGTCGCGATTGCCGAGTCCCTTTTTGTGACTGTCAATGATGTTGCGCGTGCATTTGTTGAAGCGGGAATTGTCGCCGCGCGCCAGGGCGAAATCCCCTTTGAAGATATCCCATTCATAAAAAAACACCTGACGCTTTACCCCACTGACAACGAAACCTGGGAGGTCAGGACGGAAGCAAACTGGCCGAAAGAAATCCCAGTTCGCAAACGGAAGCGGAAGTTATCCGAGGTTGAAAAGCGTCAACGCCAACAGCATCAAAACCAATATCGTGTTTCGTATCGCTGGCCCGCCTCAGTCGATGAGCAATTGTCGCGGTTGGTTGAGAACCTGGTGGGCATACCCACGACAAGAAGTGAGGGACGCAAGGGTTGGTTATTAACCATCCTCCTGCGCTACAGTCTCAACGCCTATCAAGTAGGACTACTGCCGCTTGATCCACAACCAGCCATCGTAAAGCAGAGGCTGAAATGGTGACAATTCTTGGTTGCCCAAATATTAACCTACCCCTGGTCGCAGACAAATGGAAGATGCGACCGGGGGTAGGTCTTTTATGTCAGCGGTGACGCTGACATGCTGCTGACATTGAGATGTGACGACGCTGACATTCGTGCAGACATGCCGCTGACATCAAGCCCACAGTAACGATTTTTAGGTGTTTGCAAAATACATTTTGACCTATGGGATGTCCAGAAAAAAAAGCCCGTCCTGGCGCATCCTGTGAATTTTTTAGAAAGTCATCATAAAAAATATTTTTAGGGTTTGGCATGACCCGGAATGAGAAAGTTATGAACTACGAACAAGCCTGGCAATCAGTACTCGGACAACTGCAAATGGAGATGCCACGTGCAGCATTTGACACCTGGGTGCGGGATACCCAGGCGCTCTCCCTTGAAGAAGGCACGCTCACAGTTGGAGTGCGTAATGCTTATGCCCGTGACTGGTTGGAAAACAGACTTTCCAGCACGATCAACCGTTTGCTGGTTGGCATCATGAACGCGAGCGTTAAAGTGCAATTTTTTGTTGCGGACAACGAAGATGATCCTATTGTTGATGACGACGATACTGGCAGCGACGCACTTTTCAGTGATGCTTCAGATAGCGCGCTTCAACATGGATCAGAAGGTTTGTTTGAAATCGCGCTTGCCGATTACGACTCAGTCTACGAACAGGTTGTGCGCCCAAATCGCGCGGTATATCTACCCGGTTACTTCCGTCGCTGGTTGAAGTGTCTGGGTCCTGATCTGGGTTGGCTGTATGTTGCATATCGTCAGGCGGCATATATCACTGGCTCACGTACAGGCAAGGCAACGAACCGTATTCCAGGGGAAAGGATCGCAGCCCTGGCGGGGTGTGCCGAGCGCACCTATTGGAGACGCGTTGAAAATCCGGTTACTTGGAAGAAACTCAAAGGGTTGGTTGAGATCAGCGATCATGGACCAGAGTGGGACAATACCTCCTCAACACCGAAACGTCTGCCTCGCAGATATACCATTTCCATGACCCTGCCGCTCACACCTATTGATACGAACTCTTTGAGCAAATGGCTGGCTTCGAACATTGAGCAATACGGCGGACCGGAAGGTGTCCTGCGTGCTGCGGTTGAAGCTCCCCTTGATGAACTCATTCCACTTGATGCAACGGAAGCGGGCGAAGCATTCACAGTCACCAAGCTTGTGCGCGAATTGTTTGGAACTGATGATTTATCCGAACAATTGCTGAGCAGCCTCGCATCTGCCATCCAAAATCACATCATGCCTCAGGGGGATCTGATTGTTGTGACAGAATATTTTCTCAAGCATATCCTGCAGCACATCGGCGCCGGTCCAGGCTGGATGCTCACCATCCTGCGCGATATGTGTTATGTCAATCCCGAAAATGGCGAAGTGCGCAACCGCGTCACTGTGAAGGGCGGCTATGCAGAGATCGCTGGTTGGATGGGGATGTCAAGACCAAAAACAATCTGGGAATGGCTCAATGAAAGATTGCCTGCAACACATGCTCAGGCAGGCATGTACAAGAATCTGGTTGTCCGCGTGTATATGAGCGAAATTATCAAGGATGAAATATCTCTGGATTTTGCTGGTCAGCCGCGTGCGTTTGACGTGCTCATTGAAGAAATTCCCCGCGAGTTTCTTGAAGTTGCACTTACGAACCCCGATGGCGCGATTGACAGTATTGCAATGGCGCGATTGTCAGATACGGATGGCGCGATTGTCAGTATCGGCGTGGCACGATTGTCAGATATGGATGGCGCGACTGTCAGTATCGCAATGGCGCGGTTGTCAGATATCGTTGGCGCGACTGTCAGAGTCTTAAGCTCTTTAACTCTTAAAACCAGCTCTTTAAACTCAAATAACACCACCACCTTAAACACCTCAAACGACGAAAACGAAAAAAACGGCAAAGCCCGGAAACCAAAACTGGTGGAAGAGCAGGGGGCGGTGAATTTACCTTCGGCTTGGGTGTTGGATCGTTTGCTTACCCAAAACAAAGTTCATCCCAAAACACAGAAAACTGTACGCGGAGGCTCTGCTAAAGCATTGGTCTCCTGGCTGCTGTATGCATTCTCCCTGAAGGGTCGGGGTATTGACATGCCCATGAACTACGCCCTCGCGCGGCTTGCCGAAGATCCGCACAGCGGTGCAGGCGACAAATACGACGAACTTGCAAGTGTTCCACCTGCCGATCTAATCGATGTTGCTCACCAAGCCTCGCTTGGTTACCTAGCCGCGGCTCTCCACAAAAACGAACTCAGCGAACTTACAAGCCTGTGGATGGAAGTGATGGGGATCAATGATTCTGCCGCGCGAAAACTCATGCGTTTATTGCTGGGCGATCAGTCGCCTAATATCCGAACAAAAATTAGGAGATCCGAACGGTGGGATGAAACTGAAAACGGTATAGAGCGAACCATTGAAGAAAACATCGAGGAGGTCTGACATGAAGATTTTCATCCTCGTACTCGTTGGGTTGGTCATCATTGCGGTTGTTCTGTTCGTTGGGCTGAACTACCGCCAGTTGTATTCAGCCTGGGCAATCCAGCGCGAAACCAAACGACTCATCAGTCAGGCAAAGAACGCGCCGGATGAATTCCAAAATCCTGCACCTGCGGAAGATCACTTCGATGGAAAGCTGTCAGATTTCTTGAAGTTCACGATCATCAATGGCGGCGGGAAGGTGTTCAACGGAACCGCGTGGCGTTCAGCGTCCATGTCTTTTCGCGATGGGCTGACGATCTATCATTTCCCCGATGCTGCGTTTGAAAACGAGTCGTCGAATATTTTCGATAGACCTGCTGCTGGGCAATATAACAACGTGACCCTGATCGGTGGGAGCGGTTATCAACCCATGCCTAATATTGAAATTGTCTTGGATTTTTCAGTGCGAGCGGGTGATCAATTCTATGGCACGGCGGGCGTAGTCTTTCAACTCGTGGATACACTCACCAAGGATGGCGTATTTAATAAGCCGTTCGATATGTTTGGCATTTCCATCGTGGGGGATGAATCTTCCGTAATGGGGCACAAAGGTCCGCTTTGCTATCTTGCGTTAGATTGGAACCCTATACAGGTTAAGCCCTTACACATCGATAGCCACACCTGGCACAAGTATCAGATCCGCTTGAAGTGGGTAAGCAGAACCGAATGGCTTGGCGTTGTTTCCGTGGATGGAGCCAAACTGTGTAGTCTAGCCCTGCCTGCCTTTGGTCCGGTCGAAGTGCAGATTTGGAGCGACAACTATCTCATCATTAATCAACCCAAACGCTGGTGGGAGATTGCCGACAGCATGGATCTGAAATTCCAGAACGGCGGCAATAAGCAGTTTTATATGAGCAGTATCAAAGTCCATACAGAAGTCAGATCCAAATGAAAAAGATTCGATCCCTGAAAATTCCCAATACCTTTGATTCTGAAGATCTACGCATGCGCAAGATCCTGAATATTATTCTGCTTGCCCTCATGCTCATCTCCCTGGTGGCACTGGCTTCCGTGTTCATGTATGGAGATTCGGTATTGGAAGTTCTGAGCAGTGATGACTCGCAACCGATCTTTTGGGGAAGCTTGGTAATGGTCATCATCTGCGCGATCCTGATTATTTTGAATCGATCAACCCGCATCCCGAAAGACATTGTGGGCTGGTTGCTTGTCATCCTGATGACCGCAGTTGTGACATTTTCTGATCATCCAGCTGAACTTACAAATGGGCGCTCACTCATTTTCTGGTTTCTGCCGATTCTATTGAGCGTGGTTGTTCTTCCGCCTGCTTCTGTATTTATTGTCGATGTCATTGTGTTTGTAATCATCACTGTGTTTTCAGAATCACCGGACTCGGTGAACATCTTTGCCATGTTCGTGATCGCTGCAGCATCGTTGCTGGCCTGGCTGGGTATGTCGATTGCCAACAAAGCCCTTCAAGATGCGCGCAATGAAGCCGAGAAGAATCGCGCCATTCTGAACGGCGTGGCGGATGGGGTGGTGGTACTGAATGCTAGCGAACAGGTTGTGCTTGCAAATCCGGCGGCCTTGAACATGCTGGGTAGCGCCATTGCCAGATTTGCCTCAACTGCAGACGAGGACAGAAAAGAAGTGGGCGGAAGAGTGCTTTCGTTCAGTTGGAGCGATGTGAAGGGCGTTGGTAATGTTGCGATCGTGCGGGACATCTCACGCCAGGTGGAGGTCGAACGCGCCAAGGATGCGATCCTCGGTGTGGTCAGTCACGAGATGCGGACGCCGCTCGCGTCGATCCTCGGATTTTCCGAGGTTCTGGCGCGTACATCAAGCTCCCCTGAAATCGCAGAACGTATTCACGTCAACGCGCAGCGGATGATCGCGTTGGTGGACGACCTGCTCGATCATGCACAGATCCAGGCGGGCACATTGAAGATGAGCAGGGAAAGATTTTCACCGTTCACGCTGGCGAAAATGGTTAATGATCTTCTTACTGCACGTGCCACAGAGAAAGGTGTATCGCTGAACATTGCGGTGTCGGATGCTCTGCCTCAAAATCTGATGGGCGATCCTCAGCGTTTACAGCAGATCTTAATCAATCTCACTTGGAACGCCATCAAATTCACAGACCGAGGCGGGCAGGTGAACGTTTTGCTTTTGCCGAAGGGCGATAACGCAAGCACATGGCAAATGCTCGTTAGTGATACCGGAATAGGCATCCCACCCGAGCGTCTACCAGACATTTTTGAATCCTTTCGTCGCGCGTCGGATTATGCCACGCGGACACACCAGGGTGCCGGGCTCGGACTGTCAATTGCGAAAAAGATTGCCTTATTGATGGGTGGTGATATTCAAGTTACCAGCACAGTGGGTCAAGGGAGTGTATTCACGGTGACTTTACCGTTGGAGATTGCAAAATGAAAGTATTGATTGTTGAAGATGATGCGGATATGCGGAGGCTGCTCAAGATTGTTATGGCTGGCTTGGATGTGGATATGGAGGAAGCCCCGGACGGGGAGAGTGCGATCCACAGTATTGAGACCAGTCAGGAGCCTGACCTCGTATTGCTCGACCTGCACCTGCCACATATCAGCGGTGAGGAAGTCTTTGACGCAATTCGAAAACATTCGAAGAGTGCCATTGTGATCGTGACCGCAGATATTCTCGCAGCACCGGAGTTTGTGAGCAAGGCGGATGGTGTGTTCACAAAACCTTTTAAGACAAATGAGTTGATCGTAAAACTCACCTCCCTGCTCTCAACGCACAGAAATGAAGCAAAGGAGGAGTAATGTTCATGACACAACACACTCCCTATTCGGTTGCACGCTTCGACGGCGCAATCATGTTCAACAGTATTCGCGCAGGCTTGATGAAAACCGGGATCACAAAATCACCGATTGTGTTTTTCAAGGTTCGGGCGGGCGCGCAACTGCATCCGGTTTGGGCACTCGATAATCTGGCGATGGAGATTTATGCATACTGTGAGACAGCCAAGGCTGCGGATGTAAGCGAAACGCATTTGCAAGTCGCTGTGACTGCCTCATGGGTGAGTGGAGAGAATTTTTCCAACCTCTTCGCAACATTTGTGGAGTGGCATATTGCATCCAGCGAGCTTCGCAAGCGAGCCAGGCTGATCTCCGCCGAACTGATCAACAGGAAAGGGCACGATTGGCCGGCAGATGAGTTGAATATCCCAGTTGCTACCGTTCGATAAACAGGAATTAACCCCCTGGAATTAACTACTTTAGAAGGGAACAGGAAAGCAGGGGTTTATTCCGTGACTTTATTCCAGGTAAGGAAAAGGTTATGAAAGACGATAAAACGCACAGTCTTCTAATTGCGAAAGGGTCTGATACCGCAGAGGTGCTCATGGCTTCGCAGCCCTATGGCTTGCTGTCAAAAACCACAGCAACGGTCACGACCGCGCTTTCGAGCAAGGTTGTCTCGATGTCTCTTGCTCGTCTCGAAAAGATAGGAATGATCCAAGAGCAGAAGACAGCCAAGATCGAGAAGAATGGCAGACCTGAAAAGGTTTATCGGGTGACATCCAAGGGCGCGTCCTGGCTTCAAGCCAACGGCTTCGAGAAAGCGGCTGTCATGCCAATGTCCGATCCGGTTGACCTTGCACACCGCTATTGCCAGACGTTGGTTGGTGTGCAGTCTAGCGCAAAAGTTGAGATTGAAAAAATCATCCCGTTGGCAGACGGAAGGAACATCCGCTTCGATGTTGGCGTGCTGCTTTCGAGGGGGATATGGCAATACATCGAGATCGAACAAAAACTTGACCGCAACAACATCACGCGCGCCATCGATAAGTTCAAGGCGTTGGGGGAGTTGTTTAACGACGAGGCTTCCAAAAAACTTTTTAGTTCGGAGATCCTGTTTGTGTTCAACCTGAGCGCGGCAAGCCTGCCCAGGACATTGAACATCTGGAGAGATGCGCTGGCGTTTTCGTTTCCGTGGGACGCCCCGCTGCCATTCACCCCGCGCTACACGACCATAGATGCTTTTGTATACGACCCTGAATTCGAGAACACGAGCCACTTCCCGCTGATCGAGAAGAGAAAAAGTGATAAGCAGTTTTCTATCGAGGTCCGCTCAGGTGGTGAGCTATTCAGTCCGACAACGGCGCCATCCACCAAAAACCTGCTGGTGGAGTTGAAGTCTATTCAGGATCAACCTCTTACCATGCCATCACACACAGCAGACCAGCTCACTGGCTTTTGCGAGATTGCCATGACGATCTATCGCAAATCCCACACCAGCAACAGCCCAACCCGTAAATACTCCGCCTTCCCGCAAGAGTCTATCCAGACACTCAAACAGTTTTTGCACCTGCCGCATAACGCAGGTTTGTTACAGGGATTGAAAGAGGGTGTTGCTGGGATCGTCAGCAAACAGTCCGGGTTGATCGTATACCGCGATGCGGTCACGAAATTGTTGTGGGATGTGTTTCTGCGCTACTTTGGTTTTGGTCGCGGGGGACCGTTGGACGTGTATGTGAAAATCCCTGACTTGGGGGATAAAACTTCGCAAATCCAGATTGACGTGATCATCACAAAAAGCGACGCTATAACCCTGCCCTGGACGAGCGCGGAAGAGACCTACGAGGTTGCGACCTCATGGATGCTGACTGCGTTGGTCATGTATCCTGTGGATCTTGGATTGTCTTCAAGTCTCTGGTCGTCGCCGAGACGTAAGAAAAGCCAAGTGAACTGACGTGCTAATTCATACAACAAATCAACTGCATTAATATATTTTCAGAATGTGAAGCCGGCCTGATGGAGAGGAAACTGGTCAACGACCTGTTGGCAATGGAGTTTCCCTTGAACTCTCCCCGATCTTTTGATGATTTCGTATGGTTGATTTCAGATATGGTTCAGGTTTCCTCAAAGTAAATGTTAAGAATGAGATCAACCGATCAGTCTCGCGTTCTAATATCTTAGTATTTTGGCACATGTTATCAAAAGTCTTGAAAAACAGAACATATGTTATATAATAGCACTTATACACTTGTAATTTCAAATCTTGGTCAAACTGACCCTATTCAGTAAGAAGGCAACATGGATATTAAAATAGGCGATTTAGTCACATTCAAAAAAGGCTTATATGCGGACGAGGATGGTGCTGTTTATCGAGTGTTGGAAGTAAACGGCGATCGAGTTGTTTTAGAGTTGGCAAACACCAACATGACAATTCGCCCTCAATCAGTAGCAATTTTGTCGGAACTTGAGTTTTATGTTGATCGGGACAACGTTTCCAAAGAAGTTCATGGATTAATAAATCAATGATTCGATTGGTAGATGCGATTTTAAATTATGGCTTGATATGAAAATTTTCAAAATTGGGTAAAATTGTAATAATCGAAATTGCTGTCCTATTAAGCTGAGGGTGTTATGCAAATAGATTTCGCTCCCCTGGAATTTGGACAAGGTTATGAACGGAAGTTCTTAGCGAAGCTTTGGGGCTATAAAGGTCACCAAGCTATAGATAGGGGAGTTATAACTCCAGTCGGAACAAAATATATTATTCTCTTTGTCACCAAAATAAAGCAAACAACTTCTACACAATACAACGACTACATTGACAGCAATTTCCTTTTTTGGGAAGGTGAAACAGAACATATTGCAGATCGGAGAATTGTCGACGCAAAAAGTAGCAACAACGAGATTCATCTTTTCTATAGGGACATTCACCATACTCCTTTTGTTTATTTCGGAAAAGTAACATTGTTCGAATATGAGCTAAAAACAAATCTTCCAAGCAAATTTATTTTCAAAATAGACGCATTCGATACTGAACTAAATGTAACTAAAGAAATACGCGAACACGCCGCAGAGTACAAGACTCTTGAAAAAACAGAACAAGAGGCTATCGTAATGAGCCGTCTTGGGCAAGGGATGTTTAGATACAATCTCATAAGATTGTGGGGAAGCTGTTCGGTAACTGCCTTGCAAAATATTACCTTATTAAGGGCATCCCATTTAAAACCTTGGAAAGATAGCTCAAATTCCGAAAGACTAGATCCATATAACGGACTTTTATTAATACCAAACTATGATTTACTGCTCGACAAAGGATTGATAACATTCAAAAGTAACGGAAATATAGTTATCTCTAAAAGATTGGATGCCTTTGGGCAAAGAGTCTTTCACGTAGATGCGACACTGAAACTCAAACAATCCTTTCCGGAGAATAAAGATTTCTTGGAATATCATCAAGAGGTGATTTTCAAGTAATCCGTTATAATGTCAGTACTACTATGAGCGACAAAAATAATTCGAAGCCGAAAGTGATCGATTTGTATGCGGGCGTGGGCGGACTGAGCTTAGGCGCAATACGTGCTGGCTTTGATTTGTCCCTTGCTGTAGAGTGGGATAAACACGCTATGAAGGCCCATAAAATTAACTTCCCGAAATACAAGCATTCAGATGCAGACATTTCGGATTTGAACGGCAAACAGTTACTAAAAGAGGCAGGATTAGTTGATGGTGAACTTGACGGTTTGATCGGCGGTCCTCCATGCCAAGGATTTAGCTTAATTGGAAGTAGAAATCATCTTGATCCAAGAAACGATTTGTTTATAAAATTTTTCAAACTTGTAAAAGAATGTAAACCTAAATTTTTTGTCGCTGAAAATGTGCTTGGTATTTTAGGTGATCAATACGACGTGATACGAGAAAACGCATTCAAGCAAGTGAAAGATGAATATAAACTTCTCGATCCCATGAAGTTTAAAGCTTCGGACTTCGGCGCTCCGACAAGTCGCGAACGTGTTTTCTTCATCGGCTATCGCTCCGACAGTGTGTTTGAATTAAAAAAAGAAGACTTTGAGAAACAAAAGGTCACTGAGATTACTACGGTTGCCGAGGCTCTTCGAGGATTGCCAGTGCGCATTGATCGTGAATGGTTAAGTGAGGAAGAAAGTTGGCGACCCATAACGCCTTTATCGGATCCTTATTTCAAAAAGTATGTAGATGGAAATATCCCCGAAGGTATGGGAGACGAGGAGTCCCTTCGCAGATATAAAGAAGGTTTTGTTTCTGGCAATTTTGGTACTCGACATTCACCTATCGTGAAAAAGAGATATGAAAAACTAAGACCCGGACAATGTGATCCTATTTCCAGATCGGTGCGTTTAAAGAAAGATGGATTATGTCCAACTCTTCGAGCAGGCACTGGCTCCGATAAAGGAAGCTATCAAGCGGTTCGTCCGATCCATCCAACTGCACATCGTGTTATCACCCCACGCGAGGCGGCACGATTACAAGGATTTCCTGATTGGTTTCAATTTGCGCCATCAAAGTGGCATAGTTTTCGGCAAATAGGAAACAGCGTAAGCCCAATATTAGCTGAAACTATACTTACAATAATTTACTCCAGGCTGCAAAGCAATACTTAAGAGTATTAAGTTTATAATTTTATGACGAGAAAATATTTGCGATAGAGATAAAAGAAATAAACAATTAAAGATATATAAAGTTAGATTTATGGAGGAAAAGACGTGAAAAAAGACCCAGGTGTAGATACAGAAAAAGATTTTAATATTATTGATGCAAGCCCTTCAAAGACTTTATTTATTGACATGCTTACAAAAGATATTCCCCTTATAAGGGCGATCTTAGATTTGGTCGACAATTCTGTAGATGGTGCCAGACGATTACGACCAAACGAAAACTACAAAGGCTTAAGAATAGATTTAGATGTCTCTAAGAATAGGTTTAAGATATCGGATAATTGCGGAGGTATGTCAATACAGACCGCAAGAGAATATGCCTTTCGGTTTGGACGTGCAGATGACGCGCCAGAGACACCTGGTTCTGTAGGGCAGTTCGGGGTGGGCATGAAAAGAGCGTTTTTTAAGATGGGTAAAAAGTTTATTGTTGAATCCAAAACTAAAAATTCCAGTTTTGTTGTAAATGTAGATGTGAATCAATGGGAAGAAGAGGATAAGTGGGTGTTCCACTTTAAAAATTTCTCTGAGAATATAAAAAATTCGCAGGATGATATTGGGACCACGATTACGGTCTCTGCTTTGCACGATAATGTTTCTGAAAATTTCGGTCAAGATAATTTTAGAACTCGATTAGCTCAGGAACTGGCGACTGCCCATTTGTTGAGTATCAACAAAGGTCTGCAAATGACTTTGAATGGAATTCCTTTGCAAATGCGAGACCTGACTTTGTATATGTCCAAACATATTAAACCCGTTCTAAAGAAGATTGAATATAAAGTCAAAGACTATTCTGATCCAGTTAAAGTAGAAATCATCGCTGGTGTAGCGGATTCTTCGCCGAAAGATGCAGGGTGGTACGTGTTTTGTAATGGACGACTTCTTTTAGAGCGAGACAAAACCCCCGTTACTGGTTGGGGTGAGAAGGATGGCGGAAAAATTCCGCTGTATCATCAACAATACGCAAGATTTCGAGGATATGTTTTTTTTAATTCAGATTATGCAGAATTATTGCCTTGGAACACTACGAAAACTGGTGTTGATACCGACTCGCCGATTTATCAAAGTGTTCGCTTGGAAATGGTCAGCCTAATGCGACCAATCATAGATTTTCTCAACGAACTTAAGGAGTCTAAAGGTGAAAACGAAGACAAAGAAAGCCAGTTAGAGGAAATTGTGTCTTCAACAAAATCTTTCAAGATTGAAGAAATTGACTCTTTCACAAAAACATTTGAAACTCCCAAATATAAGAAAACCGAGAAAGTGGCTGACACTGTGCCAATTGCATATCGCGCTCCCAAAAAGCAAGCCGAGATCGTTAAAAGGTCGCTAGGAGCTAAGAGCTGGCGTGAGGTTGGTGAGAAGACGTTTGAGTATTATCTTAAACTAGAGGGAGATGAATAATGCCTGCTGGAAGTTACCAAAAAATAAATTACTCACTAAGACCATCTAAGAGTATTGAAAGAAAGATGCTTGCTGAGGCAATGCAAAGAATATCTCATTTTGGACGATTTGGCGCTTATCGATATGTTGGCTTTGGCTCTACGTACTTCAGTGATTTCAAGTTGTTTCACAAACTCTTAGGTATCAAAAGGATGGTGAGTATAGAAGAGGATGTAAGCAATCAGGATAGATTTAAATTTAACCGCCCGTTTTCTTGTGTGAGAATGGCGTTCGGAAAGTCTACTTCAGTGCTACCAAAGTTGAGCTGGCGCGAAAAAAATATAGTTTGGCTGGATTATGATGGAGTCTTGAATGTCGATGTTTTAAATGATGTTAGCTTTTGTTGCGCAAATCTTCAGCCCGGTAGTATGCTACTCATCTCTGTGAACGCGCATCCGGAGAAGATTGAGAATTCGATTCTCCCCGAATTGCGACCAGACAAAAGATTAGATTTACTTAAAGAAAGAGTAGGAGAAGAAAAAGTTCCTATCGATATTGTCGGTCGTAATTTGAGTGATTGGGGTACTGCGGAAATTTACAGAAGAATAATTTTGAATGAGATCAAAGAAACTCTTTTGCAAAGAAATGGCTCTCGGAAAAATCCGATTGTATTTGAGCAGTTGTTTAATTTTCATTATGCAGATGGCGTCAAAATGCTTACAATTGGTGGTATTTTTTTTAGAGATGATCAAAGAGAAGTATTTGAGAAGTGTGCATTTGATCAAATGGATTTTGTAAGATTCGATAAAGATCCTTATTCGATTGAACCGCCAAACTTAACATTTAGGGAAATACATTACATTGATAGGTATCTCCCTAATCGAATAGGCATGTTAAGCTTAGATGGCTTGCCGAAAGCCGATGTAGATAAGTACGCGAAACTATATCGTTACTTCCCGACGTTCTCGGAAACCGAGATTTAAGGCCTTGCACCAATGGCAGATAAGTTTTCTAAAGAAAAACGTTCCGAAATCATGGCTGCCATTCATAGCAAAAATACTCTCTCCACCGAGCGGCGGTTGCGTGCTGGCTTAGCATCTGCAGGTATTTCAGGCTGGAGAATGAATGTAAAAGATTTAGTAGGAAAGCCCGATTTTGTCTTTGACGGCAAAATGATAGTTGTTTTTGTAGATGGATGCTTTTGGCATGGGTGTAAGTGCAAGAGGTTGTCGAAGACTCACAGAAGTTATTGGAAAAACAAAATAGAAGCTAATATCGCAAGAGATAAAAGAGTTTCAAGTGTTTTGCGCTGTCAAGGGTGGAAGGTTGTCAGGATAAAAGAGCATGAATTAAAAGCTTCGGTGTCCAAAACAATTAAAAAAATCAAAAAAATTGTTGCTGATGAAGTTAATAGCTTACAAGAGCGTATTTCAGGGAAATATTAAAGTGATAGCAAGAACAGATGCATTAGAATTACTTAAGAAAAATTTACAGAGAACTGAAATGTTGATTGTGGCGATGCAGAAGATTAAGATGTACAGTCAAAATTATCAGGCGAACCAAGTTAACTTGCAAGACTACAAAGCAATGAAAACTGTTCAAGATAGGGAATTAATACAAATCGAGCAATCCTGTGGGGAACATGCGATGATATCGTTAGCTACTGCGTTTGAAACTTATTATAAGGAATTAACTCAACAATTGCTGGCAGATTATCCGAAATATTTTGTCTCAAAACGCACTAAATACTCGAGCAAAATCAATGAATTAATTGATAGCACTAGTTTGTTGGCGTACGAAGCTGTTGAGGATTTCCTGAATTTGAGTAATCGCTTTCGCTATTATGATTTTCTGGAGGCTTACTCAATAGCGCTACTTACTGATGACGAAAAAAAAGTTATTGAATATATATATGTATGCCGCAATAATTATGTACATAATGCTGGAAGATTAGACGCAAAATCGAATGTGCAGTTGCTCAAGACACCTTCGCCATTTCCCAATACTGTTATAGGCACAGAAGTAAAGAGATTGAGAACGAAGTTAGGCAAAATCCTGCTTGGATGGCATAAGCGTGCAATTGATGTTGTGAGCGCGGAATAGCAGTAATGCAATCAAACGGGAGAGTGGAGTGGGAGCTTTACTTTTGCTGTTTACCTAAAAAGTGAAACTCAATGATGTCGGGATATACCAACGTCCAAAGACTGAATATCAGAATAGATACACCAATCGCTAGAAAAGCTAAGGTTCTCAGCGAATATTCATCATGCTCTGTAGTATGAAGGTTTCATCATTTTGTGGTGGTATTGATGATAAAGTTCGTTCTTGTAATGATAAGAGTTGCATGTCTTGTAACTTGACATTCGCGCCTGAATGAATATAATCTGCCTCGAATAGCCCGTTAGGATGCCCCCCTCATCCTTCCGGGTTATTCATTTAAGTATGAAACCAAACCGCATAAAAATACTTTTTCAAATACTAACCAAGTTCATTACGCTGGCAATCCTGCTGGCGACTATCACCCCTATTTTCTACTTTGCCTGGCGTATGGGACAGCCCCTCAGCCAACCCGAGTTCAATGGGCTGACCTATTACCAGTTCATCGAATGGCGCAAGATCGCATATGAAGAACGCGCTATTCAGTATCAAGCTTCACATCCGACAAAGAAAGCCGATACCAGAATGTGCGAAAATAATACTCGCACGATCACAATACTGCTGCTTCCGCTTCAATCTTTTGGATATATGGTGACAGCGTTCAAAGGCGCCAAGTCTGATGCTGCGCACACACTTCCCGAAGGGGTGACACTATCAAACTTCTTACCGAAATGGTGGGACACGTTTGAGTACATCTTCTGGTACAACACTATCCACTTGAACGGCTTACAAAACACTCTTGTAGAATACTGCCGCATTCAGCCCAACATCCCAACCCCTGCAGAGTTCGAAGCACTGAAACTCGAATACGCGGCTAACACAACTGCAAACCCCTAAACATCTTGACAGGAACGCGAATGTCCGTAAAATAACGGCTGTGGCAAGACCCTGTCTGTGTGTATCCTAGGCAGGATTCTATCTCGAATACGAAAGACCCCTTCCGTTTGGAAGGGGTCTTTTTGTTTCCCCATGCGGGGAAAGGAGAACATGTGAAGAAATATAAGTTCGTCATTCTGTTGTTTGTATTACTCGTTGCAATTACCGTATCGACCATTACTGTGCTTGGCGCAGGCAGCGGGCAAACAGTCTTAGATCCCAAACCATTGGAAGACTTCAGCATAATCAAGGATGAACACGCGCCTGCTCTGCTATCCATTGCCGCTTTGTACGCCCCTATGGATAACAAAGGCCAGTGGATAAAGATGGTCTGCTTGGGCATGACGGCCGGTGGCTGTGATTATTTCAAATCCAATCAGGCGGACGCGATCTGGCAGAGTCAAGCAGGACATGACGGTAGTTCGGTGGGTGGCAACATCTCAGATGTCACCGTCATCAACGACACCGCGCAGGTCTGGAAGGCGCAGGTCACGATCTTCTCAAACTCGGAGGAGATTACTTCCGATATCTTCGTCCTCGTAGAACATGACGCAGACGATTGGTATCTCAACCGGGTTCTCTACGGCCCCGGAATTTCACAAGAGGAGCTTTAGGAATGGAAATCACGATCTCACGAAATTCAACGGTTCGCACATTTACTTTTGCGATCATCATCCTGGCTGTAATTGGTGGGGGATATTTCACCTGGAAAAGTGGACTTCTTGACAGCTTGTTTACTCCAACCCAAACTGTCTCAGCGGCGCCCGCCGATGAACCTGCCATGAAAAGCATGACTGCCATGTATTCTCCCAGCGGAGAACGCGCTGAATGGGAAACGCAGGTCTGCATAGGCATGACCGAAAAAGGTTGTGAGTTATTCCGCGCGATGTTCGCAAATCCATTTTGGAAATCATCTCTGATTGGGAAAACTACATCGATCACATTCATCAAAATTGCTGACACGTTGGAAGATGGATCGCAGGTCTGGAAGACCGAGATTGCAGACAGCGAAGCAACTCTGCCTGTGTATATCCACGTCACTCAAAACGAAGCTGGGCAGTGGCTTCTGAACCGCGTGCTGTTCGCGCAAGAAGCCGCCAAATACGAAAACCAATAAGGAGTTCAGCATGAAACATTCACGCCGTCTCTTTTTCATTCTCTTTATCTTCGTCTCTTTGTTCCTGGACATCGCCCCGAGTTTTGCCCAGGATGGAAACCCGCCATTCGTTGATCCCAATGGCGCTTGGGGCGATGTTGTGAACCCGGATGGCTCCATCAATTACGCCAACCTGACGGATGGTGGTGTCGTCACACAGCCTGCAGATTGGATGCCTAGCATTCCAGGAGTCGGTCTGGTCGATGCGGAATACCACGTGTACACCACTCCAAGTGGGAACACGATCTTGATGCCCACAGCTTCCACGTTGTTCTTCATGTCCGCGAACCCGAATGAGTCGGGTTTCAATGCCGCCGCGACCACATTAGGTACTGGTGGTCTCTCGACGGCGGAAGGCAACAACACACTCACCGGTATTGCTGGACTTGGTGCATGGTTCGCTGAACTGACAGGGAGCGGAGCTGATACTTCTACGATCTTTCCAGATGGAAATGGGGAGCAGTTCTTCAACCAGGTACTTTCCGGAGAAACAGATATTTACTCGCTTGGACCTGAAGGACTTCTTAATTTTCTAACGAGCCTTGCAAATCAATCAGGAGCAGACCTTACGAACGGTGATGGACTCAACCTCTACACCTACATGCTCCTTTATCCTCCCGGACAATGTGGCACTGTCCCCGGTGGTTGCACCGCGCAACAACTTGCATTGCTTCAATCACTGGTCGCTGCCTTACCAACCGATGAAGCTCCACCTGCGCCCAATCAATGCCCGGCACCGGTCGTTACCCCTGGCAGCATCCTCCGCGCGGGGACACTCATCGAACCCAACTACCCGCTGGTCGTGGGGCAGGACCCAGCCAAGCGCGGTGTGGATGTCAGTGTCAGCGTATCTGTCCAGCCAACTATCCGCACCTATTACACCTCCGAGCCAGTTGTTGAATGTAAGGCTGGAGCAAACGCGGGCGGTGTCACCAATTGCAGTATGCCGAATGGACAACCCGGTCACGAAAAAGTTGTTGGATGGGATTGTGTTGAACATACCGAGACGTACCCCGAATGTATATCCTATGCGTCCGCCGCGCTTAAGCTCACCAGTGAATCAAAAGATTGGATTCTGAACGAACTCTCGCTGCACTTCCCCGGCGCGTATTTGCACCACCCAAATATTTCAATGGGTTCATCCCGCACCTGTGCATGGACAGAAACTTTTGATCATGTTCAAACCGCCGACCCGGGCAATTGGGATATCACCATCAGCGGGCAGACTTCCGGCACGCCGGTTTCCGAGCCGCGCAATTTTGGCGGGTCCGCTGGACAGTTTGGGGTGTGGCTCAAAGAAATCGCAATTATCAAGTAGGAGATTTTATGGCAACCGTTTTAGTTATTGAAGACGACCGCGACCTGTATTCTTTGTTCGACCTGATTCTAAAGATGGCGGGCTTTGATGTGCATGTTGTAAGCAATGGCACGGAGGCTGTACGACGTTTGAACGAAGAGCAGCTGCCCGATGCGATCACGCTGGACCTGCACCTGCCAGGTGTATCTGGTAATGAGATCTATACCGTGTTGGAAAAAATGAATGAATCGCATCGTGTATTGGTGGTCAGCGCCGATGTGCAGGAAGTCCAGAAATATATTTTGCGTGGGGCGAAAGCCGCCTCGAAGCCGATCGCGATGGATGATTTGATCCGGCATGTGAAAGAGATTGTCACACGCAGCCTGGTGCTGGGAGCGTCAGTATGAACATCATCTTTGAAATGCCCTCCTGGAAGACCGGTATCGTCAAACGCCTGCGGCAGATCACGCGCGCTCAAATTTTGGATGCGATTGTGGTGGTGCTGTTTATTGCCATGATGATCTTCATGATGATCACGCCCATCATTTTCGCATTGTACACACCGCCCACCGTGGAGTTTTCTTTTTGAAAATGAAACTAAAACGACGTGAGCACCTTGAATATCTGGCTGGCAAAACCCTACTGTGGTTCGGATACCTTGTCTGTCTCGGTTTCCTCGTCCTAATGGCCATTCATGGATAACTTTTTCACGCTTGCCACCGAACGCCTGATCTGGACTGTCAATGGTCTCTTAGCGATCCTCTATTCGTTGATCGATCATTTAACTGCGCTCGCTTTTGCGGTAGCGGTGGCGGCGTTTGTGATCACCACTCCGCGTGAACAACGTGCATGGGCGATGGGTGCAGGCATTTTATCCATTGTCGCTTGCTTGATCGCGCCACCACCGGTGCCGCTCTTTCTGCTCGTAATGATCCTGGGTGGATGGACTGCGGTAACTCTGGAGCAATACAACCAACCAGCTCAACGCTGGAACGTCATCCGCGGACTGGCTTTATACGCGCTGGCAGGCGTTGGCTTCACGCTATACCGCAAGCTTGGGTTAGGTGAATCAGTTTTGGCCGACCCCATGATGGCACAAGGCGCAGGCTATCTCAACGCGATCATTGGAATTGCCATGTATGTAATCCCACTGGGTTTTTTGGCAATGACTGCTCAAGCTATATGGGCACATCCACCAGCACTTGGAACACCTGCCAACCTCATCACCAAGATTCGCACGCGGAGCGGAGGTTAAGCATGCTGCAAATCCTGGACAACGGTCTCTCGATTACGAATGGCGACGTGCGCTATGCCTGGTTCAAACTGCAAAAGGACTCTGCACAGTTCTATCGTTGTGTTGCCCTGCGCGAACTGCAAGTCATTCCGGTCTCGGTGCGCGAAGACTATAACCTGCTCGGCAAACAGTATGGGGCAGTGCGTGGTTTGCATAATGCCGGCGTGAACTTCGTGTACACCTCAATGGGCATTTACGCACCCGAGCATATCGGTATCGTGCAATACTTTGGCGCAGCGGGAGAAGGCACAACGGAAGCAGATGCCGCGCGCAAAGCCTTGAACGGCGCAGCCACTGTCGAGGCGGTACTGGCGAATTTCCCGCAGTCCCGCCTGGGCGTACCGAACGTGGATTGGTTGCGATGGTATCTGGATTTCGTCACATCGAAAGGTCAACACATTGCCGCGATCCTTGGACATCCTGACCCGCGCGATGGTCAACGCGGCTCCGGCGAGGATGGCAGTGTGGGCGATGACTCGGATGCGGATCTCGCTGAGGAACAAAATGAAATTCTATTTCGAGGTCTCTCCAAACTGCGCCAGAATTTTGTCTTTCAAGTCTTGGCAGAACATATCCAGCGCGACAGCCTTTCCAAAACGCTGACGCGCATCGCGGAGATCACCTCCAATGTCGCTTCGCGGCGCAAAGGCTCGATCGGCATTGGTTTCAACCTGGGTATCCCTTTGATGGCTGCGCTCGGTCAATCCCGCACCGAGGGCTTGAGCGCCGGACATGGTGCGACGCAAAGTGTTCAAGACGGTGTTTCGCATGGCTGGGGCAACTCGCATCAGATCAGCAAATCTCACTCGGAAGGGTCGTCAGTTTCGGATGGTGTCTCAGAAACGTGGGGCGATACCGAAACCAAATCTCAAGGCACTTCCCACGCCACCATGGAATCCAATATGGAGTCCTCGATGCACTCTTCTTCTAAAGGCAGCGGGCAATCGTCGGGTGGCGGGTGGTCGCAATCAGAAGGCTGGAATGCGGGTATCAGTGCGGCGGGCAAGGATCTGCCCATTGTGGGTGGACTGCTCAAGGCGTTTGGACTGGGCAATGCAAAACTCAGCGGTGGCTATAACCAAAGCGAAGGTGCTTCCGGTTTTAGTTCGGTAAGTTCCATGTCGTCTTCCACCAGCGGACATTCAGAAGGTCACTCAGAAGGTGTCTCCGATGCGGTGATGGCCGGTCAATCGCAGGGCACAATGCATTCGGTTTCCGAGTCGCACTCCGTCTCACATTCGGTGATGAACACGCAAGGCGAGAGCTGGGGCGAGAGCGAGAACTATGGTCAGAGTCATGCTGAAGGACAGTCCAAATCTCAGACCCAAGCCCAAAGCTTCGGTCAGGGATTGACCGGTGGTTTTTCCACTGGCTTGTTACCTGGTGTTTCACTCAACCGCACCTGGCAGACCGAAGATGATGTTGCCGAACGCCTCACGGAAGTCCTGCGTGGACTGGAGGCGCTTGCCAACCAGGCATCGAACGAAGGCGGTTTCATGACCAATGCCTTCCTGTTCACAGATACCGAACAGGGTGCAGCTGCAGCGGATGCACTTGTCCCGCAAGCCTTCCATGGTCCGGGTGTACCCACACCAGTGATGACTGTCCATCCTGACAAGATGGAAGAAGACGATCTGCGTGCGCATGCCTTTTCATTCACACCCTGGACCGAGATTGAGAACGGCGACCCATTCGATGGTGCACTATGGACCAAATACGCGACTCTGCTCACGATGCGCCAACTGGCGGCGTTCACGGCACCGGGTCTGTTCGAGGAAGGTTCCGCAGCCACCACGATGGCAGAAATCCCGCAGGGCATGGGCTTCTATCCCAACATGGCTGGCGATGTGGTGCTCGGTCATCAATACAGCCCTGAGACCGCCGATATGACCTCCGCGCAAGTGCGCTTGCATCTGGACAATCTGATGCACACCATCGCGGTAGGGGATACTGGATTCGGGAAATCGGTGGCGATGATCCGCATGGCCTACGAAACGACTTTGCGCTGGAAGCTACGCACGGTCGTGCTCGACTTTGGCATGGGCTGGCGCAGTCTGCTCAATGCACCGGGGCTGGAGGGGCATGTCAACATCATGCAGTTGTGGCCGCATGCCGTGAGGCCGATGCGTTGGAATCCCCTGCAGGTCGGACGCAATATCTCACCCGAGACCCAATGGCGCGCCTTCGCCGATGTGTTTGGCGGCATTGCCCAATTGGGTGTCAAACGCCAGAAGCAGGAATTGCTCGAAGCGCTGCGGACGATCTACAACGAAAAAGGCGTGCTGGTGGATGATCCCGAAGTCCGCAACGGCGCACTGGGCGTGGTCCAGAAAAACGAAGCCGCCTTGATCGGGGTACGCGCGGGTCGGAAGATCGGCGAACTTTCCAACGAAGATCGTCAGACATTGGCCGTGTTCCGCAGTGCCACAATTGGCTTGAACGATCTGCACAAACAGGTCAACGAAAAATTGAAATCCGTCCCACCGCGTGACACGATGTTATCAGGTGTGTTGGAAGGGATCTTATTCCGCCTCAACCCCTTGGTGCAGGGCTCGGCCGCTTTGCAATTTGCACCGGGTCCCGACACGCTGCCAGTGGAAGATCTCTCCAAGCCCTGGGGCATCACCATCATTGAAGGCGGCATGTTCCTGGATGACTTCGGCAAGGCGTTCCTGCTCGGCTGGACCGGCTGGCATCTCTACATGGATATGGTGGCGCGTCGCGTGCATGAAGTCAAGACAAATGAACCCCTCCTACAAATCTTCTATGAAGAAGCTAATAAGATCTTCGTCAAGGAGCAGGGTGGCGGCGATGAAACCGGTGGTGTATCAGCCACCCAGCGCTTCGCGGATATGTTCCGCGATTCGCGCAAATACAAATCGCGCCTGCATGTCATCACTCAGGCACCGCATCTGATCGCGGACGATATCATCTCCTCGTGTTCGAACACTATCGCGGGCTTTGTCAAGAACTCGAAGGACAAGGACATTGTGCTCTCGGCTCTCGCGCGTTCTGAAAAAGGTTTTCGGGATGAAGAGTGGCGCCGCTTTGTAGACGACATGCCGATCGGGATGGCGATCGGACGCTTCCCATACACCACGCATCGCGAAAATCAGCGTCCCATTTTATTCCGGCCGTTGATGCTCGACGTGCCCGAACCCAATGACGAGGAGATCGCGCAAAAACTTGGGAGGCTGAAATTATGAGACTCTCTGCACAGCAAAAATTGACCGCCCTTATTTTTTGGATCTTGATCCTGCTCGCATTTGGTGCAATGACATTCATCAACAGCGCATCCGCTGATGATGAAAAAATTTCGTCGCCAATCATTTCAACATCTACCCTGCCCGCTACTGTATCTTCAAGTGGGTGGTGGGACTCGATCCCGACTGACCCAGCTCTGCCTACCATGCCAGGCTTTGGCAGAGTAACCGTTACGCCAACATCAATTCCATGACAGCACTGCATGTAGTAGATCATCAATAAAAAGTTATATCAAATTATAGGAGTTCGTTAGAAAATGAAAAAATTATTCCCCATCGTTATTGCCGCAATCGTGTTCCTGATTGCCTTTGCGGTTTTGCGTCCTGCACCTTCTCAATTGGTCGTGGTCGCTGCCCATGACTTGAAAGGCGGTCACGTAATCGCCGAACAGGATATCGAACTGAAAGCCGTGCCTGCTGAGATCCTCGCTGAGGATGTCGTGACCGATGCGGCGCTGGTCATCGGTCAACCCTTGCGCATCGACCGCGGCAAGGGCGATGTGATCCGCAGTTCCCACATTGGCAACCTGATCACCTTGCAACCCAATGAACGCGCCATCGCAGTCAAGATCACGGATGGGAACGGCGTCTCGGGTTTGTTGACGCCTGGTCAAACCGTAGGCGTGATCGCCACCATTCCGCAGAACAACTCGGATGTTTCCGGTACATTCTCGAAATCCACGATTGAAGGCTTGCGGGTGTTGTATATCGATCCGCGTTTTTCGGCGAGTCAGGATGCCAATGTGGTCCCAGCCGAAACAACGCCGGTGGGCGTCAGTGGTTTATCGGGTCTGAATACGGATGAACGTGCGCGTGAGGGTTCAGTAATCCTGGCTGTGCCCACCGGGCTGCAGACCATCTTTTATGACTTCTCCGCCAGCGGTGCGGTTTCGGAATCCCGCTCGGTGAACGCGCTCGAACTGTTGGCAGCGCTCAGTTATACCGATGGTGCTTCCATCACCCTCTATCTCATGCCAGGCGAAAATCCAGTCAACTTCTCATCCCCAGGTTTGTGGCTGCCTGATTTGATCAAAACTCCCATGCCCACGCCAACCCTGGATCCACTCAACACACCTGTACCGGTTGGGATATCAGCAACTGTTACTCCAACAATAAACCCGTAGGCATACAGAGAGACGCAGACAAAATGACGAACAATACTTGGGGTACACCCCAGGCTCAACCTGGCAATGGTCAGGATACTCCCGTAAGTATCCTGCTAGCGCACAGAGATATGAGCCGCACCACGACCTGGTATCAAGCTTTGCAAATGGATGCGCGCTTTCGCGTCACCTCGATGGCGAATGATGCGCAGGACTTCCGCTCGAAGCTGGTCTCTTCTCCGGAAGTGATCCTGCTCGATGCGACGGTCTTCGATGGACCCAAGCCGTTGGTGGACGCCTTAACTTCCATCACCGGCGCAGTGTACCTGATCGTGCCGCCTACGATTGCGGAGAGCATGATCACGGACATCAAAGCGATTCCTTCGGTGAAGCTGGTATATCCCGGCGATGTGAATATTGCCGAATTCATGACGCGGGCATACTCCGATGCGCTCTCCCTGCGCCGCACGGTCCCGGCTGCGAATCAACTGGCGTGGGCTGGTGGACGAAACAGCGCCACTGCGGGTGGGCTGCGCATCATGACTGTCTGGAGTCGCGCAGGTGGCACCGGCAAAACTACGATCGCTACTGCACTGGCACAAGCGGTGGCACGGCGCTCTTTGAAAACATTATTAATCGGTCTGGGTGCGCCGGATGTGCTGCCGCTGCAGATCGGTTTGCAGCCTGAACCCAATATCCTTTCTTGGATCTCGAACCCCACCGATGAAGGCCTGCGGGCCAGCATTCAAACGGCTGGCGATCTGCATGTGCTGGCGGGCTTCCCAGATATTCTCTCGGAAGCACAGGGCGACAAACCGGCTGAGTCAAAAGGATCGATCTCTGAACTCGTGACCAGTGCGGCGTATGGCGGCTACGCTGGCATCGTGCTTGATACCCCCTCGGGCGGGATTGCGCCGCGCGCGGTCTCGGCGGCTAATACCTGGTTGATGATCGCCAGACCCACCGTATCCGATGTCTGGACTTCCGTGGAAGCGTTCCGCACCGTCACACAAAAATCAGCAGGCCAGCATCGCATTACACCTGGCAATATTTTTGTTGTATTGAACCAACGCACCGGAGGAATGATGACCCCGGATGAATGGCATCGTGCTGCGGATGCGGCTTGCCGCAAGCTGGGATTGGGGGTTGGCTTTCCGCCAGTCGTGGCAGTGATCCCGTATGTGCCCGAAGTTTCTGTTGCGCAGGACAACGGCCGTTCAGCGCTGGATGCCAGTGATGAATTTGCCCGTCCGATCCTCAAACTCTCCGACATGTTGTTCGCGAGTGCAGTGGGTGTTCCCACTACGCGTGATGATTCTTCTGTGCTGAAGTTTGGACCGCTCAAGATCCGGACGAAGAGGTAGGCATGTCGTTAACCCTTACGAGCAGCTGGGGTGCGTCCCTACCCACACTTTCTATTGATGATCGCACTCGCATCCTTGATGAAGTTTCTGCGCAGTTCCAAGGCTTATCCCTCTCCGAAATGCGTGGTGACCGCGAGAAACTGGTTGGGCGCGCACGGCCACTGGTCACTGCATACTTATCACGCACCGGTTTGCAAACAACCTCAGACGAAATCAACAGTATTGCCCGGGAAGTGATCGCGCGGGTGGGCGGTTTGGGTTTCCTCGAACCGCTCCTGCGCACTGACTCAAATCTATCCGAAGTCACACTGACACCGCAGGGTGATGTCTGGATCTTATATAAGGGCGCACCTTTTTTCGAGAAGCTGCCGTTGAAACCAAACCTGACCGAAGCCTGGCGGGCGGTGGAAACATTGCTTGCGCCGCTGGGCAGAGCTGTCACTGAAGCGGCCCCATCGGTGGATGCGAAGATCCCCAGACAGGATGGGCTGGCAGGTGGTGCGCGTGTCAAGATCATTCATCCGGTTGTGGCACCGGGACTTGGCTATCCAAGTGTCAACATCCGACTCTTTGAACCCGTGCCTGTTCCGCCTGTGCGCATGATCGAGTGGAACGTTGCGCCTCCCGCTGTAATCTATGGCTTGGTCGATCTGGTCGCGAAGGGTTTGCGGGTGCTGGTGATCGGAGGCACGGGCTCGGGGAAAACCACGCTGCTCTCCGCATTGTGTCATGGCATTCCGAAAGAAGCGCGCGTTGTGAAGATCGAAGATCCGGAGGAGATCTGGCTCGACCATCCGCACGTCGTCACGCTCGAAGCTCGCCCCGCACAGGTTGGCAGTTCGATCGTGCCATACAGTCTGGCCTCCGCAGTGGATGATGCCATGCGCATGTCCCCAAAATGGTTGATCGTCGGTGAGATGCGCAGGGGTGATGCGGCGGCGGCGTTGTTCCGCGCGCAGATGTCCGACCATCCCGGTCTTTCCACTTTTCATGCCGAAGGACCGGAAGCAGCCGTCATGCGTTTGAATTTGTTGTTGTATGCCGATGTGGGGATCCGCGCCGAGAGCGCCAAGGAAATGTTCGCGCAGGCGATTGACCTGATCGTGCAGGTGGGTTGGCTCAACGGCAAACGCGCGATGCTGGGTGTGTGGGAGGTTGACAAAACGCTCAAGGCTGGCAATGTGCAATTCCAACAGTTGTATGCGCCGGGCGATACACTACTCAAACCCGTATCTCTCGAACGGCGTGTGTAGGAGATTTTATGCTGAACGATAGTTTGACTTTATTCAATATCCCTTTTGTGTTGGTGTACATCCTGCCATACGTTGGTGCAGGTGCATTAGCCTGGGCAGGTTATATGCTGGGTCAACGCTTCACACCGAACTTTACCGGTCGTTCACGCGCAGCTCGTCTCGATAACTTTGCAGGTGGCAAAGCCTCGCTCGATAAAAAAGCGAACTCGACGCCGGTGGGCAGTTTCGAACATCAGGTCCGGATTGCATTCACACGGATCGGGATCGATGCGTCAGGCAACGAAGAATATTACTTGATGATGGGGCGCATCGTTGCCGGGGCGGGCTTGAGTTTGATCCTGATGGTGATCGGTCTGCCCTTCCTCACCAGCCTGATCGGTTTCGTGGCAGGCCGGGTATTTGTGAACGGCTGGATCACACGTTCATGGAACAAGACCCGCACGGAGATGGAGGCAGAACTGCCATCCTTGCTCATGCGCTTGAATGCCACGGTACAGACTGCACCGAATGTCCCGGCAGCATTGGAGATCGTGGCCAAAACTTTGCGTAGCGATGGACCGTTGCGAGTCTGGACTCTGGAAACAGCCGCACGCATGCATAACCAGGGACACAGCGCGGTGGAAGCCATCCGCGAGTCTGCGGCAGGCATGTCCATGTCGCTCTCGATCGTAGCTGAACTCATTGGGCGGGTATGGACCACGGGCGGTGAAGGCTATGGCAAAGCCTTCGGTGCTGCGGCTGACAATCTGGAGTCGGTTTTGGATGCGCGTGTGCTGGCGCGTTCCAAAGGCGGCAGCGCTCAGGGCACGGTCAACATCCTGACCGCGATGACCTTTGGCATGATCGCCTTTATGACACGCTCACAAGCTTTGCACGAAGTGGTCAACACGCCGCTGGTCCAGGTCTTGTATGCCATCATCGCGCTGGTGATCGTGTACGGTCACAGCCAGGTCAGTGAGATTATCGACAATGCAGTCTAGGAGTTCGAAATGATTTGGCAGAATTTAATTGCTCCCGTTGCAGCAGGCTTGATCGCCTGGATTGCATTCGGATATTTTAGAAAAGTGGATTTGAGCTTTGGTCGTTCAGCGGCTGCGCGGCTTGAACAGTTTGCAGTTGCGGACCGCCGCGGGCTCACCGATCGGATCGGCGATTCGCTGATGGATCGATTCGGGTTGACCTTCGAGTCGCTCGAACACGAAATGCGTTGGGCGCACCTCGGCGGATTTTATGCAGGCAAGACGGTGGGGAGTGTCATGGGGCAGGCGCTCCTATATGGCACGGTTGGCTTGATTTATATCCTGATGTTCAAAGCCTTCAGTCCGATCTTTATCGGTGGCATTGCCGTGGCTGCATACTATCCCATCATGAGTTTGAAGGGTCGGGGTGGTGATGCGCGTCAGATGGTCAAGCGTGCCTTGCCTGAGGCAGCTGCCTTGATCGCGGCGGAGATGAGTGCGGGTGGTTCGGCGGAAACAGCGGTCACACGCGCGGCGAATCTGCCGGGTCCGTTCGGGAAACTGGTCAGGCAGGTCATGCAGTCTGCGCAGCAAAGCGGACGCTTGATCTTCTCACGTGACGCCATTGAAGGCGTCCTGGTCGAGCAATTTACGCAATATCGCTTAACTCATCTTGAAGCCTTTGCACGCCAGATTGATCTGGTCGCCTCCAAAGGCGCTGAAGGTCCGAAACAGATGGGCGAAGTCGCGCGCGGTCTGGCGCGTGAATATCGCTCCGATGTGGCGAAGTCTGCGGAGCAGTTGAGCAACAAACTGCTTGTGCCAATCACACTGTATATCTTTGTCCCATTCATGCTGGCGATCTTCATCCCGTTGTTTGCCAGTGTCTTTCAGTCATTTGGTAGCCGATGAACATCCTTGGATCGTTCTGCTTTGCATTCCTGCTGATCGTGCGTCTGGCGCAGATGAATCAATCCAGAATCGGCCTGCTTGGCATCTTACTGGCTATGCAAGCTGGGCTGACAGCTTTCTGGATGATCTTCCGCAGAAAGTCATCTGTTGAAGCACATTGGACAATTCAGCTATTGGCATGGTTTTCCGCAATCGTACCGCTCACCATGCAGACCTCGGAGAATGCCAGGTTGAGTTGGTTGAGTGTGCCAGGATTACTCGTAATGCTGTGGGCGTTTTGGAATTTGGGATCTTCGTTCGCGATCGCGCCTGCCGCACGCAGGTTGGTCATCAGCGGCCCTTATCGTTTTCTCAGACACCCAATGTATGCGGGTGAACTATTTTCGCTTGCGGGTTTTTGTGTTGCATCTCCGCTCGTCTGGAATTGGAGCGTGTTGCTGGTCTTTGCGCTGTCGATCTGGTATCGCATTTCCCAGGAGGAGATTTTATTGAAACGTTATGCGATGTACGCGCATTTTGTGAAGTGGCGTCTTATGCCAGGAGTTTGGTGATGGTTCTTGAGCTTGTAGTAGTACATGTGAATGAAAAAGAATTGGAAAATTCAACCTTGTCGGTTGATGAAATGATGGACTCCATTACAACACTGATCGATACGCTTGATCCGCGGCGCAGATATATGTTCATCGAATGGCTGTGCGCGCATAGCAGCCAGGTGAAGTGCGCTATAGATATCCATGCAGGTTTGAATGCCTGGCTAGATGCCATGCCTGCTGACAGCACGGCTTGGGAATTCCGCACGATTACCAACGAGATCCATTGGTGGCGAGACCAGTCCGAACGTACCGTGGATCGGTTGATTCTGGACCACCTGCGGAGTTGTTCATGAAAATCAAGAAATCGAACTCGATTTATATAACACCTGCCCTGGCGGGCGGTGCCAGGGAACGCAAAACGTTCTGGTCTCTGGTTTTTGCGATCCTGGCTTTAGGGATTGTTACGCCGGTTCTGGCCGCCTATCTTGGTCCAAACCGCACCACGGAAAGCACCAAGGTGGTGACGTATGATTATGGCGTGTGGGCGCGGGACAACAACAAGCTGCCCTACTGTCTCGACAAAAATGGGAATATAGCGGATGCCTGTATTATCTGCGAATGGGAGCGTAACCCAGGTACGAAGTGCGGCGATGCTACTTACTCGTACAAACTCGGAACGCGATCGGAGGAAGTGACAACGGTGATCGATTTGCCGCCTGCCACGATCAGTAACGTGCTTCAAAACTGCACGTTGAGCAATGGCTGGTGCAACACTTCTGCAAAACTTTTCCTGAGTGGGGCGGAGCCGCTTTCAGGATATAGCATTACCACCATCGAAGGCTCGCTTAATGGACTCCCCTTTGCGTGTTCGGGAGCAAATTGCACCGTGCCATTGAGCGAGGGTAATAACTCTTTCACCTTTTGGGCGCTCTCATCATATGGCGACAGCTCCACGCAAGGGACAGTTACTGCCAAAGTAGATACCGTTTCACCGAATGTAGGTATGGGCGTCAGCGGCTCGAGCGGTGCAAATGGCTGGTATATCGGTCCGGCTGTTGTTTCGGCAACGGCTACAGATGTAACTTCAGGAATTAATACGCTCTTGATCTCAGATAATGGTGGACCTGGAAAGCCAAGCCCGGTGACTCTGAACAATGGCATTCATGCCCTCACTGTTACAGCTACTGACAAAGCAGGTAACAGCAAGTCCATTTCACAGACGGTCAAGGTGGATACCAGCGGTCCGATCATTACACCAACCATGCTGGGTACCTCGGGCATGAATGGTTGGTATCGCTCTGCGGTGGATCTGTCCACAGCTGCATCTGATGCATTATCAGGCGTGCAGGGGAATGTGGAAGTCTCGTTGGATAATGGAGTATCCTGGACGACTCCACCAATTAACTTTACAGATGGAATTCATCCACTGATTTTGCGTGCCTACGATCAAGCCGGGAATCTTTCCACTTCCTCATTGACATTGAAAGTCGATAGCACATCGCCAACATTTAATATATCAACGCTGGGGACGATGGGTAACGCCTACTGGTATGTGAGTCCGATAACAACCAGCATCACACCCAATGACACGTTGTCAGGTGTCGCGCGTGTTGAATACAACCAGAACGCCGCAGGCTGGCAAACGGGTACGTCTGTTACGAGCGGTGATGGTATCAATACAATCGTCTTACGTGTTTATGACATAGCGGGCAACATGGCGAGTGGTTCTGTGACAGTTCGTGTGGATACAGCACCACCGCTGATCACACCTTCCCTATCCGGAACTTCTGGATCGAACGGCTGGCTGGTTTCACCAAGTACAGTTTCGGTAACGACGAATGACACAACATCGGGAGTCAATGGAGAGCCTGATGTTTCATTTGATGGCGGATTAACCTGGCAGAGCGCGCCGGTTTTGTTGAACGATGGCGAGTATAGCCTAACCTTTCGTGCTTTCGATATCGCAGGTAATGAAGGGATGGCTTTGCTCAACGCTTCCATTGACACCACGGTTCCAACGCTGAACTTTGTATACAGTGGGACACCTGGAGCAAATGGTTGGTATGTATCTGCTGTGCAAGTGTCCACCAGTGCATCAGACTTTACGTCGGGTCTGGATGTTGCTGAACTGCGCGTGGATGAGGGCGTCTGGTCGCCGCTTTCACAAACCCTTTCGGATGGCATATACAGCTTGGACGCACGTGCTGAGGATAAAGCCGGAAATACTAAAACCATCTCCGATATCCTTCGTATAGACACTGTGTTACCTTCCTCGAATTATGCCAGCCATACGGATAACAGTTTGGTATCCGGCTTGGTTCATTTGGCAGGTACTTCTTCCGACTCGAACGGTTTGCAGTCTGTGGAGGTCTCCTTGGATGGAGGCATGACCTGGCAGGCAACAACACTATCAAGTGGCGCATGGTCATATGACTGGAACACTGCCACGATCCCCAATGGGACTTACATCGCGCAAATCCGCGCCACAGACGTGGCAGGCAATCAGGAAAATCCTGTGCCGCTGACTCTGGTTGTAGATAACCTCCCACCGCATGTGAAGATCACGGATTTCTGGTGGATCTGGCAGAGCGGTGAGTTCCATGTTTCTCCCAACACCTTTGCGGTTAGTGAGATCACGGTCAAGATCAGCGATCCCCAAAATCGCTGGTCGCCGGTGCGGTTGACGTATAACCCTGTTAAGACTTCATCAGCTGTGATCTGGGATCGCCGTTTCCCAGGTGGTGTGATTGCACCGATGGGAAATTATTGGGCGGAAATCACTGCCTGTGATGTGCATGGCAATTGTGCGAGCGACAAGGGGCAGATAAAAATTCCCATCCTGGCGCCCATCCCATCAACTGCTATACCTACAACTGCGACAATCCCATCGCCTGTATCCACTATCACCACGCTCGTACCCACCGAGACAGTTGTCGCTACACCGTCTGCGACTCCCGTGCCTGCGCAAGTAATTAATGCACATCCAACGCCGAAGAAATCCGGCTCGGTTTCTGGTCCCACTTGGGTCGTACTGATCCTGACGCTGCTGGTCTTGTTCTTTGGGATCTTATATCTGCTTGACCCGCGTCCAAAAGCCTTGCGCTCATTGGCGCGAACCATGAATCAATTCAACAAGGAGTAAATAAAAAAATGATCGAATATGTTGCAGTAATACTGATCGCTGTTTTAGCGATCATCCTGTCCCTTCAAAATAAACGCATGGCAAAAGCGATCCGCGGTATTGAGAGTGTTGTGCAGGATTACTATGCCATGCAGATCCGGGCACGCCGTACACAACAGACGCGCGCGATCGATGCATCCTTCAATGCTTATCACTGGATCAGTGAGCAAGCCAGCGCCGGTCTGGAGCAGCGTGTGCAGGTCACGGAAGTGCTGCGTCTTGCACCAGAAGTGAACGCGGTTGATTTGCGTACCACCGACAATCATCGCCTAGTGGTATCTACTTTACCTGCGCCTGATCTGTTGCGCTTCGACAAACGTCTGCGTGCCAACGGTGGAAAATCTGCGGCTGGACGTTTGGAATCTTTTGCTTCGCGTCCGCTGCTCAATCAATCCAAATGGGGACGGGGTGTTCAAGTGGTTGAACGCACACTTTCAGAGAATGCCGAGTTTTTCGATCTCGAAGCGCAGGCTGCTGGAACGCGTTTGGGCGTGAATTGGGGTCAGCCCTCGAAGTTGTGGTTCTATGTCGTTGAGTAATATTTTTCTGTTTCTATTTCATCTTGCCCTGATCATCCTGATGTGCTGGATGGGTTGGCAGGATTGGAAGACGCGTGAAGTCTCCAATGCGCTGAGTATCCCACTGGCCATGTTTGGGTTGGTTGGGTTGATATTCCGTTTGTCTATGGGTGAACCATTGGCACAGATATCACTGGTGGTCGTTGTCGTGTTGACTGCTGTTGCTCTGCGTAACTGGATGGGGGGCGCGGATTGGAAGGCGCTCGTGGGTCTGTGGGGTTTATGGCCGCTCGCTGGTTTCACATCTATTGTTTGTGCGGGTCTGTTCGGTGCCGGTGCTGTATTATGGACTCGCAATCGCAATATCACTTTCCCGGCTGTTTGCGTTTTTGCAATCGCATGTGTCTTGACTCTCGCAGGCGAGGTCTCTATAATGTCGCTCATTAAGGCGTGATTCTCTTAGGAGAATTGCGCCTTTTTTTATTTTCTAAATTCAGGAGTATTCAAATGGTTAACGTAATTTCGAAATTCAATGCAATCAAAAGTCTGGTGCTTAATAAGAGCGGTGATGACTACGGTGAAAAAGCTGTCATCCTCGTGCTGGTGGTATTGGGCGGTGTCGCGGCGTTTGCTGCTTTTGGTGGCAAGATCGTTGAAATGATCACAGCGGCAACCGGAGGCATGTAATTCCATGCGGAAACTGATCGGTGTGCTATTCAATCGCCGCGGCGATGAGTTTGCGCAGACTGCCATCGCTATGCCGGTGATTGTGCTTGTCACCATCGCGCTGATGAACCTCACGATGGCAGGCTTTGCCAGTGTCAACGCCAACAACGCCGCCAACTATGCAGCTCGTGTTGGCTCTGTGACCCAGCAGGGTGCCGGTGGTGCAGCCTATGGTGCCGCTCAGACTTCCATTTCCCATGCCCCGATCGGCGAATATGCCGTGGCAGTGTCGGGTGGCGGTTTTCCCGGTGCGCAGATCAACGTACAGGTGGACTGGACTGTCCCTAATTTCATCGGTGGACTTATGTCGTTTCTCGGAGGCAGTTTCAGTGAAGACTTCCGCGGTACCTCCGTGTCTGTGTTTCGTCAGGAGGGGTGGTAGTGGCCGCGCTGATCCGTTCCCGCAAGGCTGATGCCTATGCTTGGTTTGCCGCGTTAATGCTGCTGGTCGGCGTTCCGCTTTCATCACTCAGCATGGATGTGACCCGTACGATGTATGTGCGTGGTCATCTGCAGACAGCTTCGGATGCCGCCTGTCAGGCGGCGGTGGATGCGCTCGATACGCCGCACTTCATTGCCACTGGCGAGGCGCGGATCAACGCCGGTCTTGGACGATCGTGGGCGAGGCAGGTCTTCACTGCCACGCTCAGCGACTCCGGTCAGGTCGGGTATGCCTATGGCATTGGCATCGACTTCCCTAGTCCGAAGTTCGCCCATTGTACGGCGACTGCGGTCGTTGATCATATTATCCCGCTGACACCCGCCATGCATATTGTGGTTGAGACTACTTCGGAAATGCGCGTCAAATCGTTACAGTAACAATATTTATGGAACTCGAACTCGACTTCAACAGTGAACGATCTTTGTGGCAGGGCATTGTTATTGTGGCAGTGATCCTTGCTCTGATCGGCTTGGCAGCCATCGGTGCGCGTGTCACACCCTTGAATTCGGATGGCTCCCCGAAATTCATCTCCTGGCAGGATTGGCGTTTGCTACAGGCAGAACGTGCCTATCACGCGGAGCTTGGGGTCTTGCAGGAGGATGTATTGCAGTTGGCGACGATGCTTGAAGCACGTCCGAGTCCGGTGGCGGCGCAGATCCTGGCTGAGCGTATTGCCAGGCACACGAAATCAGGTGACGCTGCCCTTGTAACTGCGCGTGAAACGCTGTTGAGCGCCGCATTGAATGTACGTGATTGGGCGGCTGGCACACTGGATCGCAGTGTGGCTGTTCAATCCGTTGAAGACGTATTTGGGCTTTTGCAACCATGATGACTGCACCCACAACTGCGTTGGGCATTTCCAATCAGCGCGCGATGAGCGACTTACTGACTGCTGAACGACAAATGCGGGAGCAGAGTGAGCGCAGCATTCAGGAGTTCCGTACCCTGCTGCTTGTGACCGCACTCCGACTCGATGGTGAACGTCTCGAAGCGCTTCGCAGGGACAACCCCATGGTGCCGGGTTCCTGGACTGTGAAGGACTGGCATAGCTTCCTGGAATACATTCCCAGTGCCAGAGGTTGGAGCTCGGCAATTCCCGCCAATGCACAGACTGCACGCGAACGTGAGCTGCTCCAGCAGATCGAGGTGCTACAGGCACAGCTGGATGAAACCGTTCATCAATTGGATGAGGAAAGAGAACGCGCGCAGGTGGTGGCTGTGCCATCAAGTGTTGCCAAACGTGATGATGTGCCCGGAAGTGCACACGTGAGTGAGTCAGATGTAAGTGTGGTCGTACAAAGCGATTCGATAGGAAACGCTCCAAAGATGGAACTGCCTGAAGGTGTAACTCCTATGCTGGCTGACATTATCACTGACGCAAAGAGCATCCTAACTGGTCTTCCGAAACTACCGCCTGCGCCATTTGATAAGGCGCTGGATGGCGGCAACCGAATCGGCGGTGATCTTGCCAGGATCTACCAGCGTTACTGGATTGCTGTCTATGTGATCGGGCGGTGGCGGTTGTGTGCAGCAATGGAGATCGAGGCTGTGGTCGCGCATGTTGCGCAAGTTTCTTCGGGATCCGGATCATTGCGACGCGTGCTCGATGATCTGGTTGCAGCAAAGATTCTGGTTGGCGAAAAGATTGAAATGGAGATGCCGCGCACAGCCTTGAAGGTTCATCGTCTCAGCGAAGATGGTGAAAGACTCTATCAAGCCCTGTTCAATGAAAAGCCCGTGGAGAATGATTGGGCGAAGTTAATCCGTATGAGCGGAGCAGATAGCAGCCCTGAACATACATTGGCAGTATTGACTTTCACCATGCAGGCTCGCAAACGCGGCTGGATGACTCGTGTACTTCCTGAAATATCTTCGGAAAAAAATGTGGTTCCTGATGTGTGGATCGGCAGAGGTGCAGAAACATTGTATGTCGAGGTCGAATCTGGCAAGTCTGCCAATTGGCGCAACCTGGCGAAATTGAACGGTGGCAGTGTCGCGCTCTGCGCGCTGACCGAGCGCAGTCGTCAGCGACTTGCCGGTGATTGTAAATTGGATAACCTCGCTGGTGTCGCAACCGATCTCGAGATGCTGGTCAAAACGAAATACAAAACAGTCGATCACACAACGCCGTTGTGGATCGAGCAGTGGAATTAGCTGGACATTCTGCGGCGGTGTAGCTGTGCAGACAGCTGGATCACCCCAGGCTTTCCAGCCTGAAAATGTAAGATCCCCCGTGTGGGGGCAGAACCTTATCAACTGAATACGCCGGACCGGATTCCTCCGTCGGCGCTCCTGAAAGGTTCACCAAGACATAGTGTCCTGGTGGATATCATCCCCTTTGGGGACAAAGCCAGGGCGCGCATTTTATTTATGGAGGTATTCCAAATGGACAATATCCAGTCCTACACAACCCTGACCGGTCTCACGCTGGCACAGGTTGCAGAAAAGCTCGACGCTGAATTACCGAAGGATGCATACACGGCTGTGCCTGGTGCTGCAGGTCTTACCGACATCGATCCAAACTACATGCGCAAGGTGCTCAATGAAACCTTTGGCATGTGCGGCATCGGCTGGGGCTATTCCTATGAACCGGGCGATCTAGTTGTCGCTGTCGAGGAACGCAAGCTCAAGGCCGGTGGCGTGCGCCGCGTGCATGTGGCTTCACTCAAGCGTCTGCGCCTTTGGTACAAACTGAATGGCACAAATGTCGTTCACATCTGCGACGTGTACGCCTCGGGCGGAAGTGATAATGATGTCGAAGGGTATGCCATGAGCGGCTCGATCACGAACGCCATCGGCAAAGCTGTTTCCAACCTGGGTTTCCAGGAGAGCGTTTATCTTGGCAAACGGTCACATACGACAGTGGGCAAGCGCCGCCCTGAGCATGTCGAAGGGAAATCTGCTCCAAAAGCTGAAGCCAAGAAGCCCGCTGCTCCAAAGCCTATCGCTCCTGCCCCCAAGGTGGAAGCGAAAACTTCTGATGAGATCGTGGATGATCCTGCTCCCATACCGTTCACCGTTCCCATCGCAGAAGCCTCGGCATTCGTGATCCCAACAGGCAATCGCAAAGGACAAGTGCTGGGTGATCAGTCTCTGGATGTGATTGCGTGGTATGCCAATTCACTCAAAGCTGCCAACGTTGACCAGCAGGCTTTGCAAGTGGCTGCGAAAGTGTTGTTGAAGGTCCGTTCCAACGGTCACGAACCTGTGGCTGTATAGTCCGGCGTGTGGTTCTGCATCAACCTGGGAGGCACAACCTGCCTCCCAGCCTTTGCAGGTTTACAGCCCTTTGTTAAGTCGATGGGCTGATACCGTAGTTTTGCACATTAACAATTGAGAATTCGAGTTTTACTGAGCAGCAATCGTTCCCGCGAATGGGATTCTAACGATTGATATGCTCAACATTTTCTATTTGGAGGTACTACATGGCAACACCAATGAATGCCACTGCAACAAAAAACAAAAAGCTGACAGCGTTCAAACGTGTCAGCGAGCAATTTGATTTGAATACGGCAACCGTCGCCGGGACGATCATTCGTTTATGGGGTCGTTCCGGTGACGTGTTTGCCCGACTGCGAGTCTCACTACGTGGCGAGATTCGTGAAGCGGAGGATGCATCTTCGGTTTATATCAATGTCCGCATCCCGAACGGGATGATTGGAGAGACACCGGTCACGTTACAGCCGGAGGATGTCGTGCTTGTGAAAGGCTACATTACACATGCCAACTATGACGAAACGCTGCGCAAGTTCCTAAGCGTAGCGGGTGAGTTGACATTCCTGGACAACAACATCCCAGCCGAGGATCTCAATGCCTGGCGGTCCATCCAATTCAAACGGCAGAATGCCGTTATCAACGCGGTCGAACTAACGCCGGTGATTGAAGCGAATAAGAAAAAGAGCAAGATTGAAAGCCTGAATTTTATCGATCTTGAAGGCGTTGTTGCACGGACGTGGGAGTATAAGCGCGATGGGGAAGCGGACTTATTCCTGCGGATTGCGGTCTATGATGAGTGGACGACTGTATCTAGTGAGAAGAAAGGAAGTTTCGGACGACCCTTTCGACAACCTCACTATGTCAACATCCTTCTGCCAGGTGGGAAAACCGCCCAGGGCAAATCCGTATCGGCGAAGACAAAACAACGTATTCGAGTACGCGGTGAATTGCGCGATAAAGGCCATCGCGTGACGTTGCACGAATCTTTGATGATGCTTGGCTCGTCAGAGATCGCTGAAATGATGGGGCGCGTGATCAACGCCGAAAAAATGAGCGAAATTTCTGTCCAACAGGAAAGCCTGCATGTACTCGCAAATGCTGTGATTGTATACAACTAAGCAGGCGAGGCTGAAACAATTTTTCACGAAAGGCGTATGAGTGAGAATCCATCGGCTTGAAGACAAACGAAGCCGCCCAAGTAGATTGAAACTCATCATCGAACAAAAATTGGAACGGTATTCCTTTGTATCGAGTTTTGACAGGAACACGCCTGACGAAAATCGGCATGCCAAAAGTGAAATATGGTCTATTCTAAATGGAGCGCAATATTATATCTGCGAACAAAGACAGCCACAGTGTAACCAGGAGGATATTGCCAAGGATTTCTAATTGTTCGTTCGACACTGATTCCTACCTAATCACATAATTTGGAAAGAAGGGATCTAACGACACGGGCGCTCACCCACGAGCACTCACTAGGAAAAATTCAAGACTGCGCACATATTGTCAAAAGTTCTTTGCCATGGACTTGAACCACGAACCTAGCGGATTTAGGGTCAAGTCCTGTTGAAGTACATTTTGAATGCTATTGATCATTAGCGCTTGAACGGTGCGGTTAAGGCGCGCGGCTGAAATGCCAGCAGAGCACTCGCCTCGAAACGCGGGTTAGGCAGCGGCGAGCTCACCGAGATGAAAGCAGCGCCCCGAGGACTCCGCTGATCAGACCAAGAATACCGGTAATCAAAGCTGCAACGATCGCAGTCGTCTTGTTTACTCGCGCTGCAGCTATGGCGGGATCCTCCGCTTTACTGCCGGGTGGCCGGACCTTGGCTATGTACGTGATTGCCGAAGCGATGGCCTGGTACCCCGTGTCGGAGTACATCTTTGGCACTGGAAAAGCGCCCTTTTCTAACACCAAGCTCATAAGCTGGAGGTCTTTCTCAAAGTTCTGCGAAAAAGCAAGGATGGGCTTATAGCCCTGGTCCTTGTCATTCTGATCCTGAAGAAAGTCTAAGAGCTTGAGACCTGCGTTCTCTCGCTGTCCCGAAGGAAGATGAGCATCACCATACCAGGAGAGATCGATGACCGCGATGTCGAACTTGTTCCGTTCGAGAAGTGCAGCCTTCGCGTCCGCGAAGGTCCGCGCCGGAACAACTTCGAATCGCTCATTGAGATGCTGACGAAGACCCTGGAACCACGCAAAGTCGTTCGAGAACGCCAGCTCGGGGTCTTTGTTTGCAGCCCGGAGCTTATCGCTGATCTCTTTCAATATAGCGTCCTTCACGTCAGCGTTCTGCTCAGTCTGGTCGTACGGCCACTGATCATCGGCAAATAGCACGCGAATTCTAGTCATAGGACTCCATCCCGAGATTCCTGCCGCCTAACTCATGATTCAAAAGCGTCATACTGTTTAATAACTAGCCCACTAAATGGTTTTGATGATAGCCATTATAACAGCCTTGCAATCAAACGCGTTTAAACTGACTCTTGTCTTTTACTATCCAATTTTAGGTTTGTTATCCTGAGTATTCCCTTCAAAAAACCATCTGAGATGGTTTGGAGCAGAGCAACGCAGGAAACTTAACATTATGTTTTTGCCTGTCCTTCTCGCCAACCGCTGGTGTGGCGCAATAGGTTCGTGACCTGTAGAAGGCAATCAGATACTTCGCACAAACTTCCTTTCCTTTCTCCTCACCTCGAACGAAAGTGGTTCACACCTCGTTCGTTCCTAGGGCGAGTCCCCGATGGGAGGCGATAGCCAGGCGAGGTGTTTGTTGGAGCGACTAATCGTCGCTCCTATTTCATCTCGTACACCCACACTTGATGCGACCTAAAGCGCTTACCTGATTTGTTGTTCGCGTTGTTCGCTGTGTGGATGGGTACTCCGGGTTCGATCCCCGGCGAGATGACTGGATATGCAAGTATCCCAGAATAAGAAAATTCTTTGTGAGTTTGTGAATTGATTTCAACAAATCGCTTTGACACTTGGTCATTGCGGTTCTGTTGATTTCATTCACAACACTTTTGAAATCTATTTTCTTTTTCCTGAGCCTTGGGCTATCCGCCCTTGCTTATGTTTTCTGTATTGTGGAGTTGGCTACTTGCCTTCCACAATACAACTTTTTGTTTGGATATTTATCGCATTGGGTTTTATGGCGCCACGGCGTCATTGACCGTCCAATCCCTAATTTATGCTGAGGGAGTGGACTATATAAAAACAGCCAATCGCTCCCCAGCCAATCGGAGGTATGCGATGGCTGCTTTTATTTCTTCAACCTGGCAAGGCACTTCAACTGTAATCCCGAACACCGGCATCAAACTCACTGAAACGGACTCCTTGAATGTAATTCGTCAGACTTTGGCGATTGCATCAGCACAAGCACGTTATGAGGCGACTCTCTATATGAGAGGCGAACTCAATGAGCTTAGTGAGTCTGTGAAGATAGAACTCGGTGGATTGGTGACAGGTTACATTTGCGCCGCCAAGTCAGGTGCGGGACGCTAACCGCGTTCTGCTGGATGCCGGTGTATCCCACCGGCATCTTCTTTGTTTATCATCCCTTTCAAGCTAGGTGAATCATTGTTTATCGCCTGCATAGTACTTGGTTCTACGAAATCAAACATTTTATCTATCCCATAATTTGCTGCTGAGATATGGATAGCTGGGCGTAAGTATTGTGAAAAAAATCCTAAAGTTGACTTTCGATTTTTGCCGTGCAATAATAATAAAAACATACTGGGGATGAAATATCAAATTGGGATTTTTATTGATAACTAACAAACTGAAATTCGGATAATTGGCCATAATACGGAGAGCTCTATCTCTGTGAAAAATTACTCACCATGCCATGTCCAATGTAATAAATCAATTTCTACTGATCAGAAGTTGGTTTCTTTTATGTTCCTGGGATATTTAGTATGTTTTGGAGCAATTGGATATGCTGATAAAGTAGTTAATAAGAGTTTTTCGGCGACACAAAAGGGGAATGATGTTATCAATCGTTGAGACAGTATTGGGATGTGAAAACAGGGAAACTAAAAGATGAGCCAAGGTGGGAACTCAAGTTCTGGTAGCCAGGTTATTTCTCTACCCAAAGGCGGCGGGGCAATGCAGGGTATTGGGGAGAAGTTCTCACCCGACTTGCATACTGGAACTGGTAACTTTACAGTTCCGATTGCGATTCCCCCGGGCCGCAACGGCTTCCAACCACAACTTAATTTAGTTTACAGCACTGGCAATGGCAACGGTTATTTTGGGTTAGGGTGGAGTCTGAGCATTCCCGGTGTCAGCCGTAAAACATCACATGGAATACCACAATACCGAGATTTTGATCTCAAAGAAAAACAGGATCTCTTTATCCTCTCCGGAGCGGAGGATCTTGTACCTGTTCCAGTGGAACTCCCACAGAATGGTATTACGCGCTATCAGCCACGGACGGAGGGATTGTTCGCACAAATTGAGCGTATCTTTGATAAAGATAACGACTACTGGCAGATACGTAGCAAAGATGGATTAGTAAGTATTTATGGAACACCGGGGAAACGAGGAAATACTGATTCCGCTGCGATCGGCCGGAATGACAAACAAAAGTTTGCCTGGAAACTGTCCGAAACACACGATCCGTTTGGTAATAAGATCGTTTACAACTACGGAGTTGATGAAGGTATTGAAAAAGTACATAACTGGAAGCAGCCCCTTCTTGAGAAAATCGAATATGCTTTTTGGGATGACCATGGGGTTGAAAGTGCATTGGTTAGGGTGGTTTTTAATTACGATACCCGCCTGGAGGATTCATTCTCCGACTATCGAGCAGGATTTGAGATTCGCACTACTAAGCGCTGCAAGTCTATCACTGTTGAGACGGACTTTGACCAGCCGCGCAAGGTACGGGCCTACAAATTTAGTTACGATAATAATTCATTAAACAAGCTGTCATTGCTCAAACAGGTCGAGGTCATTGGCTATGACGATGCGGGAAATGCATATGATGATTCAAATCCGCTGTATAAAAAACAACTGCCTCCACTAACATTCAACTACTCGATCTTTGATCCCATCCATGCGAGGGACCGTGACCTGATACCGATCATCGGGCAGGATCAACCACCCGCCGCCTTGGGAAATCCCAATTATGAGATGGTAGATATCACTGGAGATGGGCTGCCGGATATTTTTGAAACGAATGGTTCATCAGTGCGCTATTGGCAAAACCTTGGCAATGGTAAGTATGATTTACCACGCTCCATGCAGGATGCTCCACCCTTTGCTTTGGCGGATGTCGGGGTGCAGATGCTTGATGCCAATGGCAATGGCCGCGCGGATTTGCTCGTTACCAATGGACAAGTCTCAGGCTATTATCCGATGCGCTTCGATGGTATTTGGGATCGGCGCTCCTTTCAGCCATATCCCAAACCGCCCAGTTTCAATCTCGAAGATCCGGAAGTGAAATTAATTGACCTCGATGGCGATGGCCTGACAGATGTCATTCGTTCCGGGACGCGCTTGGAATGTTTTTTCAACGATGCTGATCGGCACGAGGCATGGCAGCGCACACGCTGGGTAGAACGCAAAGCATTGAAGGATTTTCCGAATGTGAATTTCTCTGACCCACGCGTCAAATGGGGTGACATGACTGGCGATGGGCTGCAGGATATCGTGTTGGTTTACGATGGGAACATCGAATACTGGCCCATGCTGGGTCACGGTAATTGGGGAAAGCGCATCCATATGCAAAACAGTCCGCACTTTCGTGATTATGGCTACACCTTTGGCTATGATCCAAGGCGCGTCTTGATCGGTGATGTGGATGGGGATGGTCTAGCAGATATTGTCTATGTAGGCAATGGAAAAGTCTTCTTATGGATCAATCAAAGTGGTAACAGTTGGAGCGATCCCCCCATTGAAATTCCGGGAACACCGCCGGTGACTGATATGGATTCGGTGCGGTTGGTTGACCTGCTTGGGACAGGTGTGGCAGGTGTGTTATGGAGCAGTGATGCAGCGATCAATGGCTCCAAGCGCCCGCATATGTTCTTCCTGGATTTTACCGGTGGGGTGAAGCCTTATATCTTGAATGAGATGGATAACCACCTCGGTGCGACGACCAAGGTTGAATATAAGCCATCCACTCATTATTATCTCGAGGACCGCAAGAACCCGAAGACACGCTGGCGCACTCACCTTCCATTTCCTGTTCAGGTGGTAGCAAGGGTCGAGGTGATAGATGCCATTTCCAAAGGAAAACTGACCACGGAATACACCTATCATCACGGGTATTGGGACGGCGATGAACGCGAGTTCCGCGGCTTTGGGATGGTGGAACAACGTGATACTGAGATTTTCGATATCTATCACGAAACGGGACTGCATGGGGATGATGCTAAATATCTGGCGATCAAAGGGGAGCAGTTCTCGCCGCCCATCCTGACCAAGACCTGGTTCCATCAGGGACCGATTGAGGACGCCTCGGGAGAATGGCACGAATTGGGTATTTCGGCTGAGTGGTGGCAGGGAGACCCGCCTTTGATTGGGCATAATGATCGGGTCAATGTATTTCTTGAAACGCTAAAAAACCAAACGACTCTCTTGAAACGTCGAGACCGAAGACATGCCTTGCGCGTATTGCGCGGCAGTATCCTGCGCACAGAAATGTTCGCATTGGATGGCACGGACAAACAGTCGCGTCCATATACTGTCACTGAGAGTGCCTATGATGTGATTGAAGTGCCTAATGCCTTCGACGATCCAGAACTTCCGCGCATATTTTATCCGCATGTGAAAGCGCAACGCACCACGCAATGGGAACGCGGCGAAGACCCGATGACGCAATTCTCCTTCACAGACTATGACGATCAAGGGAAGTTTGATACATTCGGAAGGCCGCATCAACAGACAGCAGTTGCCATGCCCCGCCGGTCGAAAAAACGACATGCGGTAACAGGCGCAGTGGTTGGAAATATTGCGCCCAATGAAATACATGTGCTTGCCACACACGCGCGAACTTTATATGCAGTGCCGCCAGCGAATATTTATATTCACGACCGCGTTGCACAGGTAAAGAACTATGAATTAGCAAATCCACCTGAAGTCGTTGAAACAAAGCCTGATGATGTTTCGGCAGTGCTCAATGATCAATGGCTCAAAGCACAAGCCATCCATGATCAATTCATCCAGAATGCAAACACCAACCTAATCGGTCACGTTGTGAATCACTATGATGGCACAGCGTTTGGCGGGAGAGAGGTCGGCGTTGTGGAACAGTATGGTGCGCTGACGCGCAGTGAGGCATTGGTATTTACCAATGAGATTCTCAATGCGGCTTATGCAGGTGACCCCGGCAAACCAAGCCGACGACCGGAATATCTGGGTGGTCCACAAGTCTTACCGAAAGGCGCGCCAGCCAAATTTGGTGAGTCAATAGGTTACCGCAAGCCCGCTGCCATTTATGAAGCTGGTTACTACGTGGATACAAAGCGCGTCAAATATGATTTGAAATACGGTTTGATCGTGGGTATGCAGGACACCTTGGGTCACGAAACGCAGATTACCCCAGATCAATATTGGTTCCTGCCAATTAGTGTCAAAGATGCTGCGGGTCTGGAAACAAAGGCTAAATACAACTATCGCACGCTGCAGCCCGAGGTGGTGACAGACCCAAATAAAAATAAAACCAACTTCCTCTATAACCCAATCGGGTTGGTGGAAAAAGTATGGTTGGAATCTAACGATGGTCAAGGTGGCAGTGTAGATAAACCAGAGCTTGAGTACAAATATGACTTTCTTGTGTTCGAGCAAACCCAGGCTGAGAAAGAGCCGATTCCCGTCTACGTACATACGTGGGCACGACAGTATCATGCGAATGTCTCTGACCCAGCGATTCCGCATTCAGATGAGAAAATCCAATCGCAGGAATATTCAGATGGATTCGGGCGCTTGATCCAGAAGCGCACCCAGGCTGAGGATCTTATTTTTGGGGAAGTAAATGAAAAAGGATTCCTGACCGGGGACGATGTCGGTTTGCTGGTGGATGGCAAACCTGTTCCAGGGAAAGCAAATTCAAGGGCTGTTGCAAAGCAGGTGGCTGATTGCGTGGTGGTCAGCGGCTGGCAGGTGTATGACAACAAGGGCCGCGTGGTCGAAAAATTTGAGCCGTTCTTTGACCAGGATTGGGATTTTCAAGGGGAAGCCGATGCCAAATGCGGTCAGCATGTGACAATGATATACGATCCGCGCGGACAGGTAATCCGTACTCACAACCCGGATGGCTCAGAGCAATGGGTGATTTATGGAGTGCCAAGTAAGATCAGCGTACCGGATGAAATGAGTTTGGATGATTACGAGCCAACGCCCTGGGAGGGCTATACCTACGATGCCAATGATTTGGCTGAAATCACTTTCCATGCTGATAATCCGGCGCTCGACTTAACAGATGTAGCGAAAGACAATAAACACTATTACACCCCCACCAACACATTGCTCGATGGGTTGGGGCACGTCATCTGCCAGGTACAGCGTAATGGCCGCGATCCAGCAAACGATGCGTTCGTCACGCGCTCGACGTATGATATGCGCGGCAACCTGCTGACAATGATTGATGCCCTGGGACGGGAAGCGTTCAAATATGCCTATGATCTGCTCAACCGCCCGCTATGCGTGGATAGTATCGACGCCGGACTGCGTACTTCGGTGCTGGATGCACAGGGCAACTTGATTGAGTATCGCGATAGCAAGGGCAGTATTGTGTTGCACCAATACGACGAAGTGAATCGACCGACCGATGTGTGGGCGATCAATGATGTGAAAGCGCAATTCACCCAACGTGAAAAGATCGTATATGGTGATAAGGTAATCCCTGCACCTCCAAAAGTTAGCAATTTGCTGGGTAAACCATATATCCATTACGATGAGGCTGGCAAGCTGACCTTCGAACTTTACGACTTTAAAGGTAACTTAACCGAAAAGATACGGCGTGTCGTGAGCGATGCCACGGTCGCTGGAGGTTGGCTCGCAAACTGGATTGGCGATCCCATTGACGAGACCGTGCTGGAAGCAGAAGAGAAAAAATATCAGACGACCACGAATTTTGACGCGCTCAACCGCCCAATCACAGTGGTGTATCCCAAGGATGTTGCCGGACATCGAGCCAAACTAAAGCCCATCTATAACCGCGCCGGAGCCTTGCAATCGGTCAACCTTGACGCTGAAACCTATGTGGAATTTATTGCCTACAATGCCAAGGGACAACGCGTATTGATCGCCTATGGCAACAAGGTGATGACGCGTTACGCTTACGACATCCAATCCTTCCGGTTGGTGCGCTTGAGAACTGAAGCATTCACTCATCCGACAGCGTTGATGTATGAATCAAATAAAGGTTTGCTCCAGGATCTCTCTTACCAATATGATCTAGTTGGAAATATTTCGCAGATCACGGATTTAAGCCCCGGTAGTGGCGTACTCAATAATCCAGATGCCTTGCGCTTCCCTGATCTGGCAGCAGAAATTGTAGCCGGTGAGGCACTGGTGCGGGAGTTTGGCTATGATCCTATTTATCGGCTTGTCAAAGCAACAGGACGACACGCGGCACGGCAACCCTTCCCTTGCACGGATTACGACCCTCGCCGCGAGGGTTTTAACTGGTCAGGACAGGCAGGCTCACCAACACCAGATAACGCCAAGAATTTGACCCAGACTTATACAGAACAATATGCGTATGACCCGGCGGGTAACATGCTCACCACCAGTCGCTCGGGCAGTGCCAAACGCTATTTTGGTATGGCGGGTTTCACTCCCAAACAATGGCAGGATAAGTTACTTGTTGCGGGTGGTGCGCCAGATTGGGGCACCGAGGGTAACCGACTGACCAATGTTGGAAATGAAGATCAGATACAGAACTACTACTTCGATATGAATGGCAACCTGGTTCAAGAGAACACAGAACGTCATTTTATTTGGGATCATGCTGACCGCTTGATTGGTTTCAGTAATCAGGCAACCCCAACATGCCCAGCTTCAGTGGATGCGCGGTATCTTTATGATTCGACCGGAATGCGCGTGAAAAAGTGGGTGCGCACCAATGGTACTGGAGATGGCGAAAGCATCACTTACATTGACGGAATTTTTGAACTCGAAAACTGGCAGAAGAACGGGCAAGCTGGTGACACAAGCTACCTGCACATCATGGACAACCAGAGTCGTGTAGCATTGAAGCGTGTTGGCGATATACACCCGGACGACAAAGGTGAAGCCATACAATATCAATTGGGTGATCACTTGAGGAGTAGCAATGTGGTCATTGGTGGTGCGGATACAAAAAGCAATGTTTTTGTCAATCGCGAAGAGTTTTACCCTTATGGAGAATCCAGCTTTGGCAGCTTTGGAAAGAAACGCTATAGATTTACTGGTAAGGAGCGTGATGATGAAAGTGGATTGAGTTACCACGCTGCACGATACTACTCGCCATGGTTGACTCGCTGGATTTGTTGCGACGATCGAATAGTATTAAATGAACCCAATCTATTTTTGTATTGTTCTGCTAACCCTGTTGTAATACTTGATAGTACAGGGCAGCAAGGGGAAGTTGTGGACTCGATTAAGTATAAGAATAATGCAGATATCGTAAGAGAAAGAATAACAAGCCACAGGGTATTGTTGCCAGATTATGCTGTACGTATGGTAGAAGAAATACCTGGAGCCGTGGAATTGGTGGAGGAGACTCTTGGATCAGAATGGAAAAAGAAATTGGTAGAGAAATATGAGCCAGGCCTTCCCTTTCATCAAATTGACAAAGTGTTTCGCGAATTCTTGACAGATATCTCAAGTAAGGACCTAGGTGAAGTAGTAATAAAAGACCCAAGGAAAGTAGAAAATGACGAATCCCCTAATCAAGAAAATACGGTGAAATTCATAATTGGTAAAGCTATAGAGAGAGCTCAAGAAGCCTTTCCAGATCAAACACGATTTGGAATTCTTGTAGAGGCATTTAATTTTACGCTTGCTGTTAGGGCAACAATTCACCCATCAGTTTCACAAAGCATCGCACTAAGGAATGCAGACCATTATTTCGCAGCAAGAATTGCTGAATATCGAAAAGAACTTCCATTCTATGACAAAGAGGATGTTCTGAAACCACCTTCTAGACTAGAAAGCTTGAACGGTTTGTATGCAAAACTCGGTTACGAAATGAAGAAATCTCTATTGGGATATGACATTGCTACGTCTGATATGCCTCCGGCCCCACGGGGTGGGTCTGATTGGGTAGAGTCAGGAATTTCTGATTATCTCTATTATGACTATGGTGTTGCAGACCAGAAAGGTAGTCCAACTAGGTCCACCAAACCGAGTGAATTAAAGTCTCATCGATGACCAGCCTTTGATTACTTGTGGTGATGTCTAAAACATATGTTGTATACAACCTAGGCAACTGGTCTTTTACTGACCGTGTTGGTTGTTGTGTGGATCAATCAATATCGTTTCGCGCAACGACCCGTCTAAAGGGTTGTCGTCCACCACACGAATCGGGATCATCGTGTCTGGTTTACTGGTCGCATTCGCTTTGTACATTTACGACCGCCGCAACTCGCAATTCTATGACGACTTGATCAGCCGCGGTCGGCGGATAGAGGAGTAACTATGCAAACAACACCTAATAACAACATTCCCGATGCTAATGTCGAGTACGTACGACGTTTATATGAAAACGTGCTCGATTGGTATAAAAGCGCGGAGAATAAGGCCCAAATCATCGTGACCTTGGATGGGATTTTTGTAACTTTTGTGACAACTTCGATGTTTGACTCCAAGAACATTGGTGTTGCTCAGCTTCCTTTGATTACATTGGGATTCCTTGGGTTGATGATCGTATCTTTAGCGATCTCACTTTACCATGCTATTTCTTGTTTGTGGTCACGCACTTATACACCTGATGAGCTTGCCGAGGCTTTGCGGCAGGCAGGAGTGAACATATCTGATTATCAAACATACAAACCCAGCACGAGCTGGTTTTTCCAAATGATAAATGCGTTGGACAGGGAGCAATTTGAGAAACGTGTTCACCATCTCGAACAAGGTTTTGAAGTTGATGCATTGGCAAGTCAGATTTATCTTTTGTCTGCTAATGTCAGCAAAAAACACACACATGTGAATTTCGGATTTGCCTTTGGGGCACTGACATTCCTGTTATTTGTGTTGAGTGGAGTAAGTTACTTGATTATCAAGTAAAAGTTTTGTAAAGAACTAGATATTAGTTTTGGTTTTATTGATCACGTTGACTTTATATGTTTATGAATGGTGCGACTCTCAGCTTATGGTATGACCTGTTCGGTTGCGATAGGCAAATCGAGGAAGAGTTGGGCATTGATACGGGTCAGTTTCGCGGCGGGTTGAAACCGTCAATGTGGTTGATCCAGCACGATGTCGCTACGAACTTGATTTATGGAACGGCGCTGGCGGGATAGTTGTTCGCTCTGCTGGCAACTCGGTTGAACTGGATTTAGTAACACCCATCAGTATTTTGGTGGTGGTTAGGTCGAAGTGATTTGTAGTATAGTGCAAACATGATAGCCAAACTTGTTGTTTACAGATGTCGAAATTGCAATAGCCAAAATATC
>Ga0210377_10000085_pt1 | contig 81755 bp, 66 predicted proteins | sample PLM4_65_b1redo_FD_155480 | JGI IMG/M metagenome (GOLD analysis project Ga0210377, IMG submission 155480) | Groundwater sediment microbial communities from an aquifer in East River, Colorado, USA - PLM4_65_b1 redo | ecosystem: Environmental > Terrestrial > Soil > Riparian zone | place: USA: East...
CTCCGATTCGCTCACGGCGGACGCCGTCACTCCGGATGGAGCATCGGGCGGCGCGGTGACCGTGATCGATCCGTTCTGCACTGTGAGTCCGCCGTTCGCCGTCGTCTCCACGACGGTGCCGGTCTGGTTCGACAACGTCACCGTGACCGGATCGATCGCCAGCGTGATTGAGTTCAGCGGTACCGCGCTCGCGCTCACGGAAACCTGCAGGGTTCCGATCCGATCGCCCGGAGCGGATGCATTCAGTCCGAAGAGAAGCGGGTTCGTCGCCTCTGCAAACGATCCGAGGTACGCGATGGCCGCGGTCGACGTGATCGTCGTTTCATACAGAGGCGTGCGTGATTGCGTTACGCCGGCGCGAACGAATGCGATCGCCGTGACGAGGTTCGAGGGTGAGTACGAGACCTTGAAGGCGATTCCCTGAATCCTGTTGCCCGACCCGGCGTCGCTGCCCAGCGGTGAGCCGCTGAGGTCGCGAACGAATACGGGAATTTGCGCGATGCCGCCGGGTGCCAGAGATCCCGAGCCGACCGTCAGCACGTCCTGCGCTGAAGCAGCCGACACCATGAGGACAGCCGCCATCACGAGCGTCGCCGCCCGGCAGCGGCTCTTCGACGCCGCAGTCACGAGATCGTTCATCAATGATGGTTCCGACACCACGACCGCATTGCGGCGCGGTGAAAACATGCATTGCCCGGGCGTCGGCATGATAACAACAAAAGGCTCGTGGCTTGGGCGCAAGGGCGGCCGCACCAGCGGCCGTTACGTCTGGCCGAAGATCGCGCGGCGCAGCTCGCTTGCGATCCATTCGGCCTCTTCCTTCGTCTCGACAAGGATGACGGTGCCGATCACCGGCTTGCCGTCCGCACGGACGAAGTCGACGGAGTACTTGCGCGATGAGTTCGAGTACTCGGTGACGACGTCTTTCAGCGCGTCGTGATTGAGCCGCGACGGGCCGCGCGCCGGCAAGGCGTAGCCGATCTCCACGCCGGCCCGATCGGCGCGCACGCGGCGCACGCTCAGGGCCAGGGAGAGCAGCGGAAATGCCCCGAGGAACAACGCCACGATTCCGATGGCGAGGTACGTCATCGCGCGCACCGACTCCGGCATCCCGTCGGCGCTCATCCGTTGCAGGATCACGTTGGCGACTGCGACTGCCGCGACCGTGGCGATCACGACGAACGTGTACCACTTCCACACCCACGTCGGCAGCGGGAACGCGACATCGACGCTGTTCAACTTCCGATCGATCTTCGCCGTCGCTGCCGCCGGCGCGCGGCTCACGGACGGTCGCAGCACGGCCTTCGTCTGCTCTGCGGAGGACTGCGACGTTCGCGCCACCGGCACATCGAACGCCACCGAGCCTTTCGCCGATCGAAGCTCGAGCTGCCAGTAGAAATCGGGGAGGCCTCCCGGCGACGTGGTCTCCTCCCCGTCGTACGGCAGCCGGATCGAGAACGGCAGCGTCGTCATGTCACTCGCGCCGGCCATCGGGCGCCCGACCGGCTCGATCGTTTCCCACAGCAGGTCATCGCTCTTTTTCCGATAGCGGCGCCACAAGCTCACGCGAAACTGCAGAGGCTCGAAGCGCAGCACGCGCTGCGGCACGCGCAGCGCGCCGGTGATTCTGCCGCCGAGGACGCCGGGATTGGATTCCAGCGCCAGATCCGTTCCGCGAAAACGCGCGGCGTTCACCGTTGCCATCGCCGCCAACGAAACGACGAGAAGACCGGCGAGCGCGAAGAACCCGATGACCGCGATCGGTCCCCACTGGCGAGGCCCGCCCTGGAAGTAGATGACCAGCGCGATCGCCCCGATGAAGCCGTACCACATCGCGACGAACGCCCAGAGAAAGGCGACCGTGCAGCCGGAAGAGCTCGTGCGCACGCGCGGCGCGCCGAACGAAACAGCGGATTCGCTCATGCTCGAGCCAATCTTACGCCGCGGGAGGGCGGCTCTCAGCACTCAGCACTCAGCACTCAGCACTTATGATGGCTCCGTCATGGCCGGCGCGTACGCAACCGAGGAACGGTTTCGCGAGGTGTTCAACCGGATCGAGGCCTACATCGAGAATCGATACGCGATTCCGGTGGTCATCCGCGACGTCACCGACCCGTTCACCGGCGATCTCGACGGCCAGCACATCGAGGTCGATTACGACCAGTCGTGCGAGGACGCGCTGTTCATCATCGTGCACCTCTTCGGCCACACGGTGCAGTGGAACACCGACCCACGGGCGCGCGTGATCGGAACCGCGCCGGTTCAGAATCCGACCGAGGAGTTTCTGGCGGAGCTGAGGGACTACGAGTCGAAGGCGTGCGCGTACTGCCTGCAGCTCTTCCACGACGCCGGCGTGTTCGATCTCGATCAATGGACCGCCGACTTCGCGGCGTGCGACTCGGCGTACCTGATGCACTTCTACCGGACGGGCCAGAAGATTCTGTTCCGCAACTTCTGGCGCGAGGGAATGCCTGGCGTGCAGCCGTTGGCGATTCCTGCCTTTCAGCCGGCGCGGTGGGTGTCGCGCGCGGACGGCGTGGTGATCTGACGATGAGCACACTGGAACGCGCGATCGCCATCGCCGCGGCGGCGCATGCCGGCCAGCTCGACAAGTCCGGCGCGCCGTACATCCTTCATCCGCTGCGGGTGATGCTCCGGCTCAACAGTCCGGAAGAACGCATGGTTGCCGTGCTTCACGACGTGGTCGAAGACACGAAGGTGACGCTCGACGACCTTCGCGCGGAAGGCTTCTCACCGGAAGTGCTGCGCGCGGTCGACGCGGTGACGAAGCGCGAGGGCGAGACCTACGAGGATTTCGTCGCGCGCGCCGGCGCCGATCCGATCGGCCGCCGCGTGAAGCTCGCCGACCTCGAGGACAACTCGGATGTGAAGCGCATGGCGCATCCCACCGATCGCGATCGGGCCCGACTGGAGAAGTACGCGCGCGCGATCCGCTTTCTGCGCAACGCGGCGGAGCGATGAGCGAAGGCTGCTCGGTCCTGACTGGGCGGCTTTCGCGCGACTGCCCATCGACGAGCTCGCCCGAATAGCATGGCGCCGATGTGACGAGCTTCACGCTACTGCGGCCGCGACATCGGTAGACTGTCGCACGGGTCCACGGAACTACCACAAGACGCTTCGCCCCGCCGTAAGCGCCGGCGCAATGCCCCTTCGCGCCGATGTGGCGCGCTGTTGGTGCGTCCAGAGAAATGGCGCATGAGGAGATTGGGATTTATTGACGTCCATTGAGCGAGTTCACGGTGACGTTCCCGCGAGGGATGCGCATTGGTGGTACCCTCGACGCACACCTGAATCCTGTTTCACCCATAACCGGCGGCCACCCGCCTTCTCACCTTCTAGAGGAGATTTCTATGCGCAGTCTTAGAGTCACCCCGGTCATTTTGGCCATGCTTCTGGTTTCCCTGTTCTTCGTTTCCGAGACTCAGGCCGTAGCCGTGCGCACCTTCGTGTCCAGCACAGGCTCGGATGCGAACACCGCGACGAATTGCGGGCGCACCACACCGTGTCAGCACCTCAACTCAGCCTACAGTGTGACGAGCCCAGGCGGTGAAGTCGTGGCGCTCGACTCGGCGGGAGTCGGAGGAGTCACGATCACCACCGCCGTCACGATCTCCTCACTTCCCGGCCAGACGGCCTTCATCAACGTGCCGGCATCAACCGCCGGGATCACCATCAGTGCCGGAGCCACCGATGAGGTCATCCTTCGCAATCTCCAGATCAGCGGCGCCAATGCTGCCAGCACGACCGGAGTCCAGTTGAACAGCGGAAACCTGATCGTCGACAACTGCAGCTTCGCACAATTGACGTCGGCCGGCGTAACCCTCGCGGGCGGCGCAACGAGCACAGTGAATATCAGACAATCGATCTTCACCAGCAACAACAGGGCGATCCTGGCACAGAGCGGCGCAGTCAACGTGGAGGATTTGACGATCGCCAATAACACCGTGGCCATCCGAGCGGAAGGGCAGGGTCCCGATCAGGATCCCTCCATCAACGGCACCACGCCGAGAACGACCATCGTCCGCGTCTCGGGTGGTTTCTTCTCCAGCAATACGACCGCGTTCGACATGTTCAACTCCGGGGTGACCGGTACGCGCCCGCCCGGCGGCTGCAACGCGCAGAACATTTTCCTGCGCAACAATACGAACATCGTCGGCAGTCCGACATTCGCGAACATCAGCGGCTTGTTCGACGGCAACGGCGGATGCGGCTCTTTCCCGGCTGCTACGACCATCGGCGGGTATTCGCCGCAAAACCAGAATCAGACAAACCTCGCGAATCAGTAAACCATTCGGTCAGGCGCCTCGGCTGCTCAGTCGAGACGCCTGACGCGTTGTGAGTCCAACCGGGTCTCCGTACCCCTACTTGAGAGGAGATGTGTCGATGAACAAGTCCCGATTTAGCTCCGTTGCCATCGCCCTGCTTCTATTCAGTGTCTTTGCAGCGTCCGACGCGAGAGCGGTCGCCTTCCGAACGTTTATTGCCAGCACCGGCAGCGATGCCAACACCGCCACAAACTGCGGGCGAACGACGCCGTGTCAGCACCTCAACAGCGCCTACAGCGTGACGAGCCCAGCCGGTGAGATCGTGGCACTCGATTCGGCAGGAGTCGGCGGCGTCACCATCACCACCGCCGTGACGATCACGTCACTGCCCGGCGAGTACTCCTTCATCAACGTGCCCGCCGCCACGGCAGGAATCACGATCAACGCCGGGACGAACGACCTCGTGGTCCTGCGCAACCTGCAGGTGAGCGGAGCCAACGCCGCCAGCACGACCGGCGTGCAATTGAATACCGGCAACCTCCTCATCGAAAACTGCTCGTTTTCCGAGTTGACGACGGGGGTGTTTTCATTTCGTAAGGCCGACATCGTCGACTCGAACTTCCACGGAAATACCACTGCAGTCAGGGCGGACGGCGAGGGAGCCGATACGCAATCGGGCATCTATCTCGCGACGCAAACGAGTGTCCGCATCAGCAACGGAAACTACATCGGCAACGGGACGGCATTCGTGATCGCCAACCCGGGGTTGCGCACATGCCCGAGCTGCGGTGGATCCAAGGCGAATCTGTTCGTTCGCCTGCTGGGTAACTCCTCTGCCGACTATTCGGTGAATATCGCCGGGAACACCAACGCGGTGACCGGCACCGGAGTCGGCTGTCCCACTGTGAACGACTGCACCCAGCCCACCGGCTACAGCGGCGTGACGAATCCGAGGTAACAACGCGCGTCGTCGCGTTGGCAGGAATCGGGCAGCGCGACGGCGAGCCCGCGCGCCAAAGCGAATGCGAACCGGTCCGGGTCGCGGTCCCTGTCGCGGGACCGCGATCCGGCGGGCGCGCCCCGACCCAATCGGCGCGATGGGTATAATCCCGCCCCTCGCCGGATGCAGCGCCATGCGTGAGACGGAATGATCTTCATCTCGGGCTTCGTGGAAACCACTCCGCCGATACCGGGCGGTCTCTGGAGCTGGGACGGAGCGCGGCTGCTCGCAATCTACGGCGGGGGCGGCGTCTTCGGCCTCACCTGGTGGCGTCAGGGATCGATCCTGCTCGCCGCAACGCGCGATGACAGCCGGCCTCTCCTGGCGTTCCGAAGGAATGGCAGCGAGCTCGCCCCACTCGATGTGCGATGCGAGGGCTTCATCCCGGGCCGCCGCGTCCATGGCATCGCCGCGGGCACCGACAAACTCTACGTCGTCGCGTCGCAAGGTGACCCCGACTCCCCGATCAGCTCGAACACAGACCGATGGCGCGATCATCGCGTCGGCAAAGTTCTGATCTCCGAGGTCTCCATCGAGGGCGAGGGCATTCTCGTTCGGAACACCGTGATCTGGAACCCGTTCCAGTGCGACCACCACCACCACTACAACGACGCACTCGTCGACGCGGACTTCATCTACCTGGCCGCGTTCTCGACGTGCGACCGGTCGAGGATCCTGATCGACCGCGGGTCAGTGGCGCGTTTCCGCAACGACCTGGTGCTCGATCGGGTCATCAGCGATGGTCTGAGCGGACCGCACTCGCTCCAGATCCTCGACGGCCGCATGTATGCGTGCTCGAGTGAGACTTCGTCGATCGTCTCAATCGCGATCGACGGGTCGGACCGCACACCGCGTCTCGAGTACAAGGGAATCAACAATTTCGTACGCGGGCTCGTCGTGACAGACGAATTCCTCTTCATCGGACTGAGCGAGAGCGCAGGCCGTACAGAGTCGGATCGCTTCACCGAGCCGATCAACGGGTTCCTTCAGTTTTCTCGCACGACGGGTGAAGCGCGACGCGTCGCCCTGCCGGCGGCGTGTCAAAACGTGTACGCAATCGTCGCGTTACCACCGGATCGGTCACCGAAAACGAGAAGCGGATGAACTGGCTCAATCCGTTCATTACAATCGAATCCCGATGACAGAGCGCGTCGTCTTCTCCTGCGTGATGGACCAGAAGCCCAGGTACTTGTCGCAGGCGCGGCTCTTCGTCCAGACGCTGATCGCCTTTGGGGGCTGCAGTGGACCGGACATCGTCATTCACGGCGTCGGCGAGCCCGACGAACGTTCGAGCGCGTTCTTCAACTCGCTCGGAGTCCCTGTCGTTCGCGTGGAACCGACGGATTCACGCCACCCTCATTCGAACAAACTCGCGCAACTCGGTAGCTCCGCACTCGAATCGGCAGACTTTGTGGTCCTGTGCGACTGCGACCTCGCGTTCTGCGCCGACATCCGAGACGTGATCGGCAGAAGCTCGGTTCGAGCCAAGATCGTCGATTACGCGAACATTTCTCTCGAGCAGTGGGCCTCCATCTATTCTGCCGCTGGCCTTCCGCTCCCGACGCACCTCGCGACCTCGACATACGATGAGAAACCGACGCTGGCGAACTACTGCAATGGCGGCCTTCTCGTCCTTCCGAGATCCGTGTACCGCGAGCTCAAAGGGGCGTGGCCTCGCTGGAATCGCTATCTCCTCGACCGGCCGTCGCTGCTGGAGCCGTTCACGTTTTTCACCGATCAGGTGTCGTTCACGCTGGCCCTTTCCGAGCTCGGGCGCGATGTCGAGCCTCTGGGGCTCGAGTACAACTTCCCGACTCATCTGCCGTACGCTGACGGAGCGGCTTCGCTCGTGCCGAAAGTCCTTCACTACCACGATCGCGTCGACGCGAGCGGGTTCCTCACACCAACCGGCATCCCCGCTGTCGACACCATGATCCAGAGAGTGAACGATCTGATCCGAAGCGAGCGGCGCCGAAGCTTTGACAACTTCATGTTCTGGGAATTCCGGTATGCAGAGCACCCGCAGCTCGGCTCAGGGGTCGGATCGCGAGGTGCAACTCTCGAGGTCAAGCGACACCTCGTCGAGAATCAGGTTGCCGCGCTTCAACCGTCATCGGTTCTCGACGTCGGTTGTGGCGATCTCGAGGTCGTGAAGAATCTCCCCGTTTCGGTTTACACGGGCCTGGACCTGAGTCCCACGAGTGTCCGGATCGCGGCGACGAAACGCCCGGATTGGCGGTTCATCGCCGGCGATGTCCTGCGCGTCGACGTCGATCCGGCCGATCTCGTGCTCTGCTTCGATGTGTTGCTCCATCAGAGCCGGGAACATTACCTCGAACTGTGCAGGCGGCTCATGGACCTCGCACGATGCCATCTGATCGTGTCTGGTTACAACCAACCTCCCTGGCTGAAGTCCGAGATCGTCTTCTATCACGAGCCGTTGTCGGAGACTCTGATGCGCCTGATCGAGGGAAGCGGCTCGATCGAGATCGTCGGCGGCTACAGAGACATCACGATCTTCCGCGTCACGCGCCAGAACCCCGCGGCATCGTAATCCTCGATCCGGAGCTCGCCGTCGGGGCGTTCTCGTTGACCGTTGACCGTTGACAAGGCGGCGCATCGCACGGGCGAATGGGCGGTCTCGCCGAACCGAGGCCCTCTCGCCTGCGCACCGTTCTCGTGGATTTCGCGGTGTCGAGTTGGTAGATTAGCTGCCGGATCGTCCGGCCGACTCCCCAGCCGCCGCGGTCGCAGAATCGAGAGGACTCCGCATTGGCCCGTGCCCCGCGACGCGTGCGTTCGTCAAGAAATGCACCTGAGCGCCCTCACGCCGTCGTGAGGAGCGCGAGCATTCCGCAGCAGGCCCCGCCCCTCCCGCCCGCACCGATCTGTGTCGCCGGAATGCACCGCTCCGGAACGTCGATGGTGGCGCGGCTTCTCCACGACTGCGGTCTCTACCTCGGCGAAGAGGCCGATCTTGCGCCGGCGAAGCCCGACAACCCCGACGGGTTCTGGGAAAATCTCGCGCTCGTCGACCTGAACGAGGAGATCTTCGCCCACCTCGGCGGTGGATGGGATCTGCCGCCGGCATTCCCTTCCGACTGGCGGATGGACGACGAATTCCAGAAGCTGCGCGTCAAAGCCGAACTGCTGGTCGGACGCTTTCGCGGCCGTGAGCCGTGGGGTTGGAAGGATCCGCGCAACAGCATCACGATTCCGTTCTGGAAGTCGGTCCTTCCGAATCTGAAGGTGATCATCTGCGTGCGGCACCCGTTGGAGGTCGCCCTCTCGCTGCGCAATCGCAACTTCCTTTCCTACGAGCTGGCTCTCACCCTCTGGGCCATCTACAACCGTCGCGTGCTCGAAGATGCATCGCCCCAGCAGCGATTGGTCGTGCACTACGACGCGTTTTTCCGGAGGCCGGAGACCGAGGTGCGCCGCATCGTTCAGTTCAGCGGACTGGCCGCCGATCACGACCGCGTGCTGAGCACGCTCGACCGGATACGGCCGGACTTGCGCCACGCGACCTTCGAAACGCGACACCTGATCGACGCCGGCCTCTCGCCGGAGACGATTCGCATCTACCTGGCGCTGACTGCAGAAGCGGGATGGCTCGACGGCAGCCGCGATCTGCCGGCACCGTCGCGCCCGGAGCCTCGCATGCTCGGCAGCGGTAACGGTGGAGGGGCAGATGTCGCGCAGCGCGAACTGTTCGTCGATTCCGGAGCGGGAAAGCTGAATCGCGGTGCGCTCGAACTGGAGCTCGTTCGACGCCAGGTTGCCGCCTCACTTACCGAGCTGGACCGCCGCGGCGTTCGCATCGCCGAACTGGAGCAGCAGATCACCGCAATCGAGACCGAAGTCAGCGCGGCCGATGCCAAGACCGGCGAGCTTCAGGCGGAGCTCGCCGCACGGCAAGCGGAACTGTCGAGGTCCAAACGCTCCACCGATGCAAACAATCTCCAGATGCGGCGACTGAAGAACGTCCTCGGTGAAATCGAGAAGACGCTGACCTCCGCCGAAATGTTCGTCGAGCGCTACGCCAACGCGTTCACGAATCTGGAGGGCCTGCTTCCGGAGGAGGAAGGCGAGACTCCCGGCGACGACTTGAGCAGCCGCGAAGCGGCCCTTCACTACCGGATCGCGAAGATCCTTCGGGTGCTCGCGAGCAGCAAGAATGACGCTGCCGAAATGCGGATGGCGTTCGACCACATGGCCGAACGAGCAGCGGAGGCGGAGCGTGAGCGCAACGCCAGCATCGCGGCAAGCGAGGAGATGCGCGAGAGCCTCGATGAATTCGCCGAACGCGTCGCCGAGGCGGAGCATGAGCGTGACACGAACCGGGAGGCGGCTGCCCAACTGACGGAGGCGCTGGACCTCATGACCAAACGAGCCGCCGACGCCGAGCAGGAGCGCGACGCCAGCCGGGAGTCGGCGGAATCGATCCGCAGGTGGACGGCCTCACTGAACGATGAATTGGAATCGATCCACCGCTCACGCCTATGGACAGTCGGATCCGCGTATTGGCGGCTTCTGCGATGGCTGGGGCGCCTTCCCGGCCCCGGCATTCCGCGCGCCGCGGAGCCGCCTCCATTCGATCCGATCGCCGCGACGCCGCCGGCGGAGGCGTCACGCGCGCACATTGCGGCGAACGCGGCGCGAGAGAAACTCAGACAGGTGTTCGATCCGAGGCGCGCGACGAGCTTCGTTCGCCAAAAGCTCGCCAGGAAGCCGGATGCGGGACTCCAGGAAAACCTCGAACACTTTGCTGCAGAGCATGAGCGGCGATTTTCCAGCAGGCCGACGATTCTCGACTGGACAGACGCCAATGCGACGGCCGCCATGCCGCACGACGCCGTGTTCACGCCCACACTCGAGGGGCCGATCCTTCCCTACCTCGACAAGACATTCGACACGGTGATCATCACCGTGGCGAGGTTCGACGACATGGTCGAGGCGAGACGGGTCGCGCGCCACGCCGTGGTGCAGATCTCGCGACTTGATCCGTCGCGACTGCACATCGAATGGCTCGAGAGCGCGGAGCGGGCTCCGCTGTGTGGCTCGATCATCATTCCGGTGTTCAATCACATCGGGCAGACCGGCGCCTGCCTCGACGCTCTCGAACAGACGCTGCCCGATGATTTCTGCGGAGAGATCATCGTCGTCGACGATGCCTCGACCGACCAGACTGCTTCCCGGCTTGCGGCTCGGGCCACGACCAATCGCGGTCTGCGTGTGATCACGAACGCGCACAACCAGGGGTTCATCGACAGCTGCAACCGCGGTGCGCGAGAGGCGAAGTACGAATACCTCATCTTTCTCAACAACGACACCGTCCCGCAGCCGCGCTGGTTGTCATCTCTGCTTCAGACATTCACAAGGTATCCGCAGGCTGGTGCCGTCGGCGGAAAGCTCCTCTATCCGGACGGCCGTTTGCAGGAGGCAGGGGCACGGATTTTCGCGGATGCTTCCGGCTTGAACTTCGGTAAATTTGACGGCGATCCCGCGGCACCGCTCTACAACTTCATCCGCGAAGTGGACTACTGCTCCGGAGCGCTCCTGGCGACGCCGAAAAAACTCTTCGAGGAGATCGGGGGATTCGATGAGCGATACCGGCCGGCTTACTACGAAGACGCCGACTACTGCTTCGAGGTTCGAAAGCGCGGGCTGAAGGTTCTCTACCAGCCGGAGAGCACGGTCATTCACATCGAGGGCGCAACGTCCGGGACGGATGTTCGCTCCGGCGAGAAACGTCACCAGGTCGTCAATCGAGACAAGTTCCGGGACAAGTGGCAAAACGAGCTGACGGGGCATCCGGTCGCACCGGCGACGATCAATCGCGAGGTACTTCACCGTCTCGCCACGATTGAAAACCGCAAGCGCGTTCTATTCATCAACCACACGGTGCCGGAGTACGACCGGGAAGGCGGATCACGGCGTCTGTTCCACCTGATCGAGTTCATGCGCGAGGCAGAGTGGTCTGTGAGCTTCATGGCGCCATGGGTTCCGTGGGGTGAGCGCTACGAGCGCGAGCTGCAGCAGATGGGAGTGGAGACCTATCGGAAGGGATCGGCGAAGCTCGAATCCGGCGAGCGGCACGAAACGGAAGCGGACCGGCTGATCGCCACGGGCGACTTCGACGCGGCCGTCATCTCGTTCTGGCACATCGCGGAGACGTGGGCGCCCCGAGTTCGCGCGCTTTCACCGCGCACGAAAGTGCTCATCGACTCGATCGACCTTCACTTCCTCCGGCAGGCACGAGCCGCCCTGAGACAGCCCGACGGGGGTGGCTGCCTTACCGACGCGTACGCCGATGAAATGCGGCGCGAGATCAACGTGTACGCCGCGTCCGATGCCGTGCTCACCGTCTCCGAGAAGGAAGCGGCGATCATCAACGATTTCGCTTCCAATCCGCGGCTCGCGGTCGCGGTGCCCGAAACGGAGCCGCCGTTCTCCGGCGCTCTCCCGTTCGATCAGCGCAGCGGGATCCTTTTCATCGGCAGCTTCCGGCACCCGCCGAACATTGAAGCCGTTGCGTTTCTCGCGCAGAACGTGCTGCCGCTGGTCGACGGCGGCCTGCTCGATGAGCATCCGGTTTACATCGTGGGCTACGGTCTTGATGCCCGCGTTCAGGAAGTCTGCGCAAACGTGCGCAACGTGCGCCTGGTCGGATGGGTCCCCTCGCTCGACGATTACCTCCGGCGCGCGCGCATCAGTGTGCTGCCGCTGCTCAACGGCGCGGGGACGAAGACAAAATTGATTCAGGCCCTGAACGCCGGAACGCCCAGCGTCTCGACACGGATCGGTGCCGAGGGGCTTCCGATCCGCGACGGCGAGCACGTGCTGATCGCCGATGACCCGGCCGAATTCGCGGCCAGCATCGAACGCCTCCTCACCGACCGGAGTCTGTGGGAACGGATCGCAGCGGCAGGGCAGCACACCATTCAGCAGACCCACGGCCGCGCGGTTGGCAGCGCGAAGCTTCTCGGCGTCATGCGTGAGGTTTTGTCCCGCCGCTGACGGCGGTTCCTACGCGCGCATCAGACCTTCGACGAACCGTTCCGGATCCTCGAACAGCTCCTGGCTCAGCGTCCGCGCACATTCCTCGTCGCGAGTTGCATCCCACCAGTGAGCGGAGTAGCCGTACTTGTGAGTGAGCCGGAAACGAAAGTCACGACTGCCGGCACCGTGGTGGTAGAAGAGGTGGTGGTAGATCGCCGCCGCCACCGGATGCCGGTTGCGCACGTTGGTCCGCAGCAGCGGCAGCAGGTCGGGCATGAGCTCGAGCATCGCGTTCCCGACGTCCGACACCGGCTCGCCAATCATGTTCGGAGCGACATGGCCGACGTCGAAGTTGATCCGCGGATCGTGGACGGCCGGGCCGGCGATCAGAAACGCGCAGGGATGAGGAAAGCGATCGAGGTTCTCCGTCCGCACAGGAGCGGCGAATCGCTTGCCGAACCGCGCCATCTGCTCGGTCAACACGCCCAACCAGTGCGCATGCACCGGAAAACAATCGCTGTCGAGGATCAGAAAGTAATCGTGATCGGATGCGCGAAAGAGATCCACGAGCGCGCGCAACGCGGCTGAGTGGCCCGAGTTCTCCGCGGAGCGGCCCGCCACAACCAGATCCTCCCCCACGTCCGCATCCGAGACGCCGTTCAGAAACACGCGATGATCGACGTCGGCATCCGCACAGTTGAGTCGCAGGAAACGCTTCTGCAGCGCGTACCAGGAACGGTTCCAATCCGACGGCGCGAAGATGCTGCCGATCAGCACGCGTGGACGGCTCACCGTCACAGGATAAGCGAACTGGGATGACGCGCGGCCGGATGATCGACTTCAAAAAAAAGGCCGGGCAGAAGCCCGGCCTCGTCAGCAGTGCAAGGTTCTTACTGAAGGCTCAGCAGCACGAGGATCTCGCGCTTGCCCGAAGCGAGTGGCTCGAGCGCTTTTCCGATGATCGTGCCAGGGCGATGAAATGCGTGCCCATCCACGGTGATCGGCTGGGAGCGCATCGCGGTGCCCGCGGTGTCGCTGGTCACGAGCAGATCGCCGACGCGAATCGGCGCGGCATCGGCGTCCACGAGAACGCGAACGCGACCGGTCGTCGCGATCTGCGACTTGTCCGCGCCGGCTGTTCCCAGGAGGATGCCCGGGTTCTCCGAGACGACTCCTGCCACCGCGGTGTCATAGGCGTGAGTGGAAGCGATGACGCGACGTCCGTCGGCCGGATCGAGCACGACGACCGTGCCGGGGCGGACAGACGCGGACGGAACCCATTCAGCGAGGTCCTGGTAGACCGCGCCGAGGACCTTCGTCGCGGTGATCGTTCCGGCCTGGAAATCGCCGTTGACGTCACGCAGCACCAGCGTGTTCGGTGTGTTGCTGCTCGTCGCGGTCTGGTCGGTGAAGTAGCCGTTGATGTCGATGATCACGTTTGTCGGTCCCGGGATGGCAGTCACCGAGACATTGACGTCGATCGAGCCGGCCGGCGTTCCAGTAGCGGGAACGATCGCTGCGTTGCCGAGCGGCAGGCCGGAGCCGTAGTTCAGAATCGAAACGGCCGGCGGTGTCGTTCCGGTCGGATAGGCCTTCAGAGCCGCGCGGCCGGTGTAGTTCGCAATGGTGAAGTTCAGCGAATAGGCGCTCGCAACGGGGACACTGCAGCCCGCCGCGGTGGATGCCGCGGGGATGCTGTATGAGCGGGTGTCGCCGGCGGCGTAGATCGGTCCGCCGAACGGGCCAACAGCATTGCGCGTGTCGACGAGACGGCACGGTGTCACCGGGATGAACGTCGTGCCCGCGGGCGACACTGCGTTCGCGACCGGCTGGAACCGCCCGGTCGGCGTAGCACTGGTGATGACGCGGTCGAACGCGACCGCCCAGTTCCGCAACGGAATCGAATCGACTCTCGGATTTTCCGCTGCAGCGAGGTTGAGAGCCATCAGGCATGAGAGAAGAACGATTGCCAGATTCGTACGCATTTATGTCTCCAGTCCAACGTGCAGTAACTCCGCCGCCGACGCGAGCGCGTCACGACGCCGAAGGAATCCTACCGTTTGGCGATATGTGCGAAGGTTACCACGCTCACGCCACGGGCATCAATCTTCCTGTTCAGCCATTCCTGGCTCAGTCCGGCGCGGACCCATCATGACTGTCGTTCCGCTGAAATCCGATGTTGCAGGGCTGTCGCCGATTTCATCGCTCTCGTCCTCGCCTGCCTGTCGCTATCCGCGACCGGCGCGAGAACCCGCCCGGCTCGGTCAACGAAAATCCGCACGGCGCTCAGTAAGGCACTGACTGCGTTGGGACTTCCGCTCCCTCCTTAGCCCACAGCGGAACGGAGTTCCATTAGCTGCGAGCGGCTGTGAGGTGACGCACGATCGTCACAATGCCCAGTGATAAAGTGGCGACGATGTCGACTCGGTCTCTCATCTGCGAGCTCGCACGCCAGTTCTACGACCTCGGCTGGGCGTCGGGAACGGGCGGCGGCATCTGCATTCGCGAGGACGACCGCGTGATCATCGCGCCCAGCGGCGTGCAGAAAGAGCGGATGACGCCGGAGCAGATGTTCACGCTCTCGATCGACGGAACAGTCCTCGATCGTCCCTCAGATCCGGAATTGCGGCCGTCGGAGTGTTCGTCGCTGTTCCTGACCGCGATCAGGCTGCGCGACGCGGGTGCGGTGATCCACTCGCATTCCATTCACGCCGTCGTGGCCTCGCTTCTGTTCGATCGCGAGTTCGTGATCTCGGAGCTGGAGATGATCAAGGGCATCGAGGGGATGAACTACCGCGATCGCCTCGTCGTCCCGATCATCGAGAACACGGCGCGCGAATGCGATCTCGCCGCGTCGCTCGAGAAAGCGATCGTCGCGTATCCGAAGACGCAGGCAGTGCTCGTGCGGCGCCACGGCGTGTACGTGTGGGGCCGCGACTGGGTGCACGCGAAGACGCAGGCCGAGTGCTACGATTTCCTCTTCCGGGCCGCAGCCGAGATGCAGCGCTTCGGCATTCCCGCGGCCGCGTCGAAAGGAGTCAGCGATGCGAGCCCATCTCCTCGACCAACCGACTCATACGCTCGGCGCTGATCAGTTGCGGGCGTTCGGCGTCCTGCACGAACGGCTTCCGGTGGAAGCGCGTGCTGCCGGGCTGGCGCGGATCAAGCGCGAGCACGGTTACCACGACGAAGACGAGGTGTCGCTGTCCGTCGACACACCGAACCTCGAAGCGATCTGCGCCAAGTTCGACAAGGAGCACTACCACACGCTCGACGAGGTTCGCTTCGTCGTGGAGGGCGAAGGCATCTTCGATGTCCGCGACAGGAGCGACCGCTGGGTGCGCATCTTCGTCGAAGCGGGCGACCTGATCATCATCCCCGCGAAGACGTACCACCGCTTCCTCCTGACGCCGGCGAAGAAGATCCGGTGCGCTCGCCTCTTCCTGAATCAGGAGGGATGGACGCCGCTGTACCGGGATGCCGCCGTCCAGGCGTAGGGATCCGGCGTCACGGCCGCCTGTCATGATCGCGGCACATCGCCGCGGGGACGCTCACGTTCTGAGGTTGCGTCGCGCGCGTTGTGAGGCTCCTCTGCCTCGGTGCAGAATGGCGTCAGGCGGAACGATGCCCGAGCGCCTCGAATTCAAACGCCCCCCGGAGAAACAACTCGGTCTCCTGATCGTCGGCTGCGTCCTCGTTGCTGCCTGCTGGTTCAAAGCGGCGACGACGGACGACATCGTCTATCGCGTGATGGCGTGGTTCGGCGTCGGACTGTTCGCGCTGTGCGCGATCATCGCCGCGAAACGCATGATCAGCGGTGGTGTTCCATTCGTCTTTGATCGAGCCGGCATCTCCTTTCCCGATGGGAACTTCGGGCTGCTCCCATGGAACGAGGTCAGCAGCTACTCGGTCGTGACCGTCAGAGGCAATCGCTTTCTGGCGCTCACCTTCCACGATCCCGCGCGAGTCCTTTCTCGCGTTTCCGTAGCCAAACGACAGTGGGCGCTGATCAACAAACGCCTGGGCTGGGGTCATTGGGCGCTTTCGTTCACCGCGCTCTCGCCCGGCATCGACGAGGCGGTGGCATTCATCCGCGATCACTCGTTGGTACAGCCCGGGGGCTCGACGTAGGTAGACAGGCTTTGAAAGCATCCACTAATTCCAGTGATGCGAGTGCAACCAGATCTTGCGCAGATCGAACTTCGCGCCGCGGCAGAGATAGATCGGCGTGTTCTCCTCGGCCATACCAAACCGCGCGTAGTGGTCGACTGCCTGAAACGTCGTGCAGTTGTCCTGAACATCTTCGCGGCTCCATTGCAGGACGATGAGATTCGTGTACTGCTGCGCCGGCGGACCCCAATACCAATGCGTCTGATGGCGGGAGTACGCGCGCGGCAGACCGTATCGCGGGCCGAACAGGTTGATCGCTCCCGCCTCGCCATAGTTTCCGGTGAAGATGCCGGTTCGCGCGCGCTCGTCGGGCGGCAGTGAGTTGTAGATCGCCGCGACGTCGCGCACCATCTCCGGCCATCCGAACTGATCGCCGATCGGCTGCGGCAGCGGACCGTCGTGTTTCGTTTCGGCCTTCTGCGGTTTGAATCCGAGCGCCTGCTCGTAAGCGATGTATCGCTCCGGCGGAAGCATCCACGTCGCTAACGGCAGCGTCGCCAGACCTCCCAGGATGATGATGGCGACGATCGCGCGCCGCCACCACGGGCTGCGCTCCGTCGTCCAGCGCTCGATCGCCACCGCGCCGCCGGCGAAGAGCATCGGATAAATCGGAAAGAGGTAGTAATCCTTCGCATGGGCGATCTCCATGATCACGAAGAACGCGATGAACGTCAGACCGAGGAGACGCCAGCGCGCACTGCGGAGAAGCGAGATCAATCCCGCCAGCCACACCGGAAAGAGAATGGGATGCAAAGTGACGATCTGCTGCTTCACGAATGCGAGAGGTCCGAGGACGACGTTCTTCCCTTCGCGACGGACGTTCTGGAGATCTTCGAGCGTCGGGAAATGATGCTGGATCTGCCAGATCAGGTTCGGGAGGAAGAGCAGCAGCGCGATGGCGCCGGCGATCCAGATCCACGGCTTCAGAAATTCGCGGCGATGCGGCGTCAGGAGAAGCGCGACGACAACCGCGAATCCGAAGAAGACCGTGGAGTGTTTGTTCTCGAGGCTGAGTCCGGCGATGACGCCGAACCACAACCAGAGGCGCGAGTCGCCCGTGCGCAGAAAGCGCGTCACGATGAGAGCGCAGCCCATCCAGAACAGCGGCTCGAACGCGTTCATGGTCATCAGGCTGTCCAGGACCAGAACCGAGGGCGAAACGAGAACGCACAGGCCGGTCAGGAACTGGGCGTAGCGGCCGCCGCCGAGCTCGCGCGCGATCAGGATCGAGAGCGCGATGAGAATCGTCCCCGCCAGCGCCGGCAGAATGCGCAGCGCCGCGAGCGATCCGCCCATGAGCAGGGCGAGCTTCGCGTACAGACCGACCAGCGGCGCGCAATCGACGTAACCCCAGTCGAGATGGCGCGCCAGGTCGAGGTAATAGAGCTCGTCGCGGAAGTAGCCGTAATTCCTGATGCTCGTGAAGAGATGCAGCAGGAGCTTGCTCGCGCAGAGTCCGAAAAGGACCGGAGCATCGACGCGAGGAAGAGGCTCGCTCATCGCAACGAACTACGTTTCGGGGCGAAGATGGTTTGTGGCGCGGCGGCCGAGAGCGCCCTGCAAAATCTGGCTGAGCGCCGCGATCACTCTACCAAAGATCGCAATCGCGCCATCGCGACCTTCGGGAACGGGGAGAAGCTAGAGTGGAGGTGACAAACCGACTGCACCGCACGAAACGTCAGCGCGTCGCCTTAGCGATCTCGCGGATCGCGGCCTCACGCCCTTTCTCCTTTGCGAGGGCTGAATACTTCGCGCGCTGACTCTTGGGCACCTGACGGATCGCTGCGATGTACTGCCCCTGCAACTTTCGGGACGCGGCTACTTCGGCAGATACCTTCTTCGTCACCTTGCGCGCTGCCCACCTGACCTTCTCCCGAACAGCTCGCGCCGTCCTAACCGGATGGCGAAGCGGCTCGCCCATGTCGCGTAGCTGAGCGATGCGCTTTTCAAGGGTGGTCATCTCCTCCCACATGCCGGCGATAAGCCGACGGACATCTGCGGCGGTGACTTTGCCCTCATCGATCAGCTTCGCGAGGATGTGATGCGCTTGGTGTGGCGTGATGGATGGCGTTTCGGCTTTCGGCATAGCGCGCGATTGTAAATCAGACACAGCGTCGGTGGTCGCCGCCTGCATCTACTCGGCAGCGGGGCGTCGAATGGCGAAGCACTCCGCCGTTCGTCACGCGCGACCAGAGCGTTAAATCGCGAGCTACATGCTCAACGACTTCGCGTCGCTGATCGGGCTCGATGTCTATCACCGAGTGGCTGAGCGACCTTGCGCTGCTGCAACGTGCAGCAAATCAACAGTTACCCGATGACCGCCATCGCGCCATTTTTCGGGAACCTTGCACCGTGGGGGGGCATCAGTCCGTCACGATTCCGTCCGTCTGAGACGACGGCGCTGGTTGACGTGACTTTCGTGGGGAGGGGTGTATGATGTCGCGACTAGACCAATCGGTCTAGTTAGGCTGACACCAGCAAAAAGGAGAATTGCGCATGCGAATGGCGAAAGATAGCGTCGACGTCAAGATGGAGATCCCAGGTGCCGTGATCCGTCAGGAAACGGATTTTGGCGACGCGAGTGGATTCGACAAGATCAGCGGCGAGTATTTCACTCTTTCCTCCGGCGTGGACACGACTCCACTGTTTCAAGGATTGGAGGGGGACCTGTGCCAGTGCCCGCACTGGGGCTTCGTTTTGCGGGGCCGGCTCACGACGACGGATGCCAAAGGGGCGCGCGAGACGGTAAATGCGAATGACCTGTTCTACTGGCCGCCCGGGCACAACGTCAAGGTCGACGCGGACGCGGAGATCGTCATGTTCAGCCCGCAGCGCGAGCACAGCCATGTCATCAACCACATGATCGAGAAGGTGAAGGGCTAGGTCGCTCGCCGGGGGAACGGCGACGATCGACAGTGCGCGGATGACTCATCGAACCAAGCAGCGACTGATCGACGCGGGGTTAGCCATGCTCCTGAAGCATGGCTACAACGACCTTGGTATCCAGGCTCTGCTTGCGGCCACGAGGACTCCGAAGGGCTCGTTCTACCATCATTTCAAGGATAAGGAAGACTTCGCGCTCCAGGTGATCGACCAATACATGCGGCAAGTGCATGCTGGCCTTGACGTCTGCCTCGGCGACGAGGCCCGTCGCCCGCTCGAGCGGGTGCGCTGGTTCTTCGAGTCGACCCAACAGAAGTACCGGGAGCAGGGGTACATGGGCTGCCTCCTCGGTGGACTCGGCCAGGAACTGTCCGGCGTGAGTGAGGTGTTCCGGCGCAAGATCGAGGAATGCTTTTGCGAAATCGCCGAGCGTATCGCCGTTTGCCTGGAGAAGGCCCGGACGAGCGGCGACATCCCAACGGATTCCGACACGCGGTGTATGGCAAGCTTACTGGTCGACTGCTGGGAGGGTGCAGCGCTTCGCAGCCGGCTGCGAGCGGATGCCGCGCCCCTCACAGCGATGCTCGACTTCTACTTCCGGTCGGCCGTCGGTGGCTGATCTGTCGTGAGCGCATGCGACGCAAACTGGATCGCGAACGGTGACGCACGAGTGGCGCCGAGCGGTTGCGGCAACACTGGGCCCCGGTTTCCTCTTTGCCTCCAGCGGTGTCTCACGATGCGGGAGGCTCTATGAAGAAGATACTGGTTGTCGCTTTCGTGCTCGCGTGCGGAACAGCCGCGGCATCGACCAGCGGCGGTTTCGGATTGACCGTCCTCATCGATGATGAGCCGCGTCCCGAGTACGCCGGGCGAGGCAACGTTTACGTCGAGGCAGTCCGTGGGGCAAACTACTCGATTCGTCTGACCAATCCGACGCCCTATCGCGCCGCGGTCGCACTCTCCGTCGATGGACTGAACACGATCGACGCCAGACATACCGACTCCCGGAACGCGGCGAAGTGGATTCTCGAGCCGTACGAATCAACGGTCATCTCGGGCTGGCAGGTGAACGACCGCACCGCCCGCCGCTTCTTTTTCACCGGAGAGAAAGACTCCTACGGGGCCGCGCTGGGGCAGATTGAAAACCTCGGCGTGATCGAGGCGGCCTTCTATCGCGAGCGCCAGCGGGAAGTGAGCGTCTTCGCGCCGCGCGCGGAAGAACGGAACAAGCAGGCAGCACCTTCTGCGGCCGGTGCGTCTCCGTCCGACGACTACGCCGGCACCGGCATGGGAGGACGCACGAGACACGACGTGGAGCTCGTCGAAATCGAGCTGGAAAAGGTTCCGGCTGCCAGGGTGACGATCCGTTACGAATTCCGTCCACAGCTCGTGCGTCTCGGTGTGCTGCCGCCGCTCGAATCGCCGCTGAACCGCCGCGAGCGCGCTCGCGGATTCGCGAACTACTGTCCCGAGCCGAGGTAACCGCCCGTCATCGTGGCGGAGAGATGCTGATCGTCATCATCGCCCGAAGGCGAGCTCGCGCAGGTTGGCCGCCCGCATTCAGCAGTGAGTTTCGTCGCGCGTGGTCACCTCGCTGCTCGGCGGTCAGGATTCGACGCGTAGCGGCGTGGAGCCGCTGGTGAATGCGTCGTTTCCGTTCTTCAGCAATCCGTTCTTCTCGCGCCCGACGTACTTACCGACGGGCGGAAACGTACCGTCAGCCTACCGATCCGACGGTGATTCGGATTCGACGTGACAGATCCCGAGGAGATACTCGATGGCTAAGAACAGCAAGAAGAACCAGGACCGCAAATCAACCCCGAAGCTGCAGGACTTGACACCGAAGAAGAGCCCGAAAGGGGGCAGCCTTTTTTCATCCATCGGAAACGCCATCAAATCAATCGGGGCTGGAATCGAGAGCACAGTCAAGAAGTAGTGAGGCGTTGCCCCGCACGGCGAACTGAAAACGGTGGCGTCCCCAACTCGGCTTGCTTGGAAACAGATCGTTGAGTGGCTGCAACGACTCAACGCGCTGAGATCAGCCGCGTGAGGGGTCTACGGCGCCTGCGGCGGGCTTACGCTCGGAGCGCTCGATCAGACGCTGTACTCCCGGGTTGAACTGGCAGCAGTTCGACCGCCAGACGCGACGCGCAGCAGTTTCCTGCGACCAACCGCGAATTGCATTGGACGTCGCATGCCGTTCGGGTTCGACACGGTGCACGCGTAGAATCGCAGGTCCAGTGACGCTCAAAAGTGATGATGAGCGGCGCCACGCTCAACGATTCGCTCTTCCGAAGACAGCCCACGCGACGTTGGGCGGGTTCGCGGCAGAAATCGTGGAAGTCAGTCTGATCGGTTGTCAGATCGAGCATGTCGACCGGATCACGCCGAAGGCCCGTCTGCCGCTTCGCTTCAAGTGGCGTGGACAGCCCGTTCGCATCGACGCAACGGTCATGCGCTCGGAGATGCGTTCGATCGGCGGAAAGCCCGCATACCTGTCCGGCCTGGCATTCTGCGAGTCGGCCGACGAATCTCCCACTGTCATCCGCGAGATCGTTGGCTGGCTCGCGGAGGCTGCGAAGAGCGCCGTGCGCAAGGAACAGGCGACCGAGAGCCCGGTCGTGGAGTCGACCGTGAGCGCACCGTCCGCCGAGGCACGCGCCGAAGACGTACCGTTCCTCAGCATCGCCGACGACGACGAAGCGGACGTTGTATCGGCGCTCTATCTTCAATGCAGGTTGATCACCGGAACGTGGGACAAGCTGTACGTCGAGAAGCCGGAGCAGCCGCCGGAGGGATTCACGATTCTCGCGCCGTCGGACGATACCGAAGTGGACGTCCTGTGCCGCGCCTATCAGACCGCCAACGCTCTGAAGCGACGCGAGATGCGCGCGTCGTTCGAGCTCGCGATCAAGCAGAGCCGCCGCAGAAGCGGGTAGGCGATCTGAATGCTTCCGGGGAGTCCCGTCACCCGGCATCGACTGCGTTCTTTTTGCGGAAGGGCGCGCCATGAAGCGCCCACGCCGAGGTCGGCTGATCACACCGCGCTCGGGCTGGCGTCCCCAACGGGATTCGAACCCGTGTTGTCGCCGTGAAAGGGCGATGTCCTGGGCCTCTAGACGATGGGGACTCGCGGCAGAGGAGCGCGCGAAATTAGCACGCGCAAACAGCGGAGTCAACGCAAGTTAAGAATCGCACCGCACCGTAAATTCCCGCCGCTGCACGCCCTGCCCGAAGCGCGAAAACATCCGACTCGCCGCACACGGCGTACCATCCACCGACGTTCACCTGCCGGGGCGCGGCACGGGAGGCATGATGACTCGTTCGATGCGTGGTTCACGCATGGTCGTTGCTCTTGCTGCGATCTTCATTCACTGGATGGCCGCAGCCACGATCTCGGCGGCCTGTCCAGACTTCGGAACCGCGGTCAACATCGCCACGGGGACGAACCCCAACTCCGTCGTTGCCGGCGACTTCAACCGCGACGGCAAGCCTGACCTCGCGATCGCCAACGGCAGCAACAACGTCTCGATCCTCCTCGGAAATGGCGCGGGCGGATTCGCGGCGGCCGTGAACTACGCCGCCGGAAGCGAGCCTCTCTCCGTTGCCACCGCCGACTTCAACGGCGACGGCAAACTCGATCTCGCCGTTGCGAACCGAAGCGGTGACAACGTGTCGATCCTGCTGGGAGCGGCGAACGGCACATTCGGCGCGGCGACGAACTTCGATTCGGGCCCGTCACCGGTCTCGGTCGCCGTCGGCGACTTCGATCGCGACGGGAAGCTCGACCTGGCGGTTGCAAACGCCGGCGCGGATGGCATCGCGATCCTTGCGGGCGACGGCGCCGGCAGCTTCCAGCTCACGAACACGTTCACCGCTGGCGCCGGAGTCGCGGCTGTCGCGGTGGCTGACTTCAACAACGACGGCATCGCCGATCTGGCCGTCGCGAATTCGGATCCGTTCCAAATCGCTACCGCCAACATCTCCATTCTGCAGGGATTCGGCGACGGAACCTTCGATGGCGCGATCAACTCGGCGACGATCACCGGCGGTGTCGCCTCTGTCACCGTCGGCGATTTCAACCGCGACGGAAAGGCCGATGCCGCCGTTCCCACCGGACGCAACGGAACTCAGGACGTGGCGATCCTCCTCGGAAACGGCGCCTTCGGTTTCGGAACGACCAGGTACTTCGTCGCGGAGAGCAATCCCACGTTCGTCGCCGTCGGGGACGTCAACGGCGACGGCAGGCCCGATCTGGCGGTCACGAACGATTCGGGCAACCTGTCGATTCTGCTCGGCTTCGGCAACGGCAACTTCGACACTGCTCTGCAATACCCGGCGAATGCCGCTCCTTCGTCCATCGCGATCGGCGACTGGAATGGCGATGGGAAGCTGGATCTCGCCGCGTCGAACTTCGACTCCAACGACGTCTCGATCCTCCTGAACACGAACACCTGTTCGACGAACTGCGGCAGCCTCGCGGCGGCCGTCGACTTCGGCACTGCCACGACTGCGCGCGGTATTGCGGTGGGCGACTTCAACCACGACGGCCGGCTCGACGCCGCCGTCACCAACGAGTCATCGGGAAACGTTTCTATCCTCCTCGGGGCAGGCACCGGGAGCTTCTCACCGGCAAGTAACTACGCAGCGGGGACGTTCCCTGCCGCGATCGCCGCCGGCGATTTCAATCGCGATGGCAACACCGATCTCGCCGTCGTCAACTTCAGTTCTCAGGACCTCTCCGTTCTGTTGGGTAACGGCTCGGGCGGATTCACCACCACCAACTACCCGGTCGGGTTCGGCGGGCAGTTCGCTGCCGTCGCCGTCGCAGACATGAACAACGATGGCAAAGACGATCTCCTGATCGGCAATGCGTCCGGCTTGAGTGTCTATCTGCTCGCCGGTACGGGGGACGGCACTTTCGGACCGCCGAATCTCGTCGCGTCGAGCGTGCGCTCGTTCGGAATTGCCATCGCCGACTTCAATCGCGACGGAAAGCTGGACGTCGTCGCGGCAGACAACAATTCCACGAACGTTGCGGTCATGCTCGGGAACGGCAACGGCACCTTCGGCCCGAAGGTCACCTACGCGGTCGGCAGCAATCCGTACGCGGTGGCCGTTGGCGACTTCAATGGCGACGGGAAGCCCGATGTCGCCGCAGCGAACAGCACCTCGGACAATGTCTCGGTTCTGCTGGGCATCGGCGACGGCACGTTCGCACCGGCCGTGAACTATGACGCCGGCAAAGAGCCGCGCGGTCTCGCCATTGGCGATTTCAACGGTGATGGCAAGGCCGATCTCGCGCTCACCAACGCCGTCAACAGGAACGTCTCGATCCTGAGAGGGAACGGCGACGGCACGTTCGCATTCGCGGTGCCGTATGGCGCTACGAAGAATTCATATGCTCTCGTGGCCGCTGATTTCAACCGCGACGGAAGGACGGACGTTCTGGTATCGAACTACAACTCGAACAATGTCTCGCTCCTGGTCAGCGCGTGTCCGACCACGATCGACTTGGTGGTCACGAAGAACCATCCAGGCACTTTTTTCCGCAAAGGCGAATCCGGTACTTACAAGATCTCGGTCAGCAACATCGGGGGCCCGGCGAGCAGCGGGACAGTCGACGTCGCGGATTCACTTCCGACCGGACTGACCGCCACGGCGATGACGGGCGACGGCTGGACGTGTTTTCTCGCGAGCGTCAGTTGCACGAGAGGCGATGCGCTCGCCGGGGCCACGAGCTATCCGCCGATCACGCTCACGGTCAGCGTCGGAAACAGTGCGGTCAGTCCCTCTTCGAACACCGTCGGCGTGTCAGGCGGCGCAGATGCGAACGGCGCCAACAACGGCGCCACCGATGCCGTGAATGTACTTCCACCTCTCCCAGCGGTGCCGACCAACGTCGTCGCGACGGCGCAGTCCGCGTCATCGGTGTTGATTACCTGGGATGCAGTCCCGAATGCGGACTACTACACCGTCAGACGAAAGCGGAACGCGTCCACCGTGGAGGCGATCCCGGGGAATCCCACGACAACCAGTCAGCTCGATACGGGGATCGGGGTCGCGCTGCAGCCGGACACCACGTACCTGTACGATGTCCTCGCGGTGAACTCCGGCGGTTCGAGTGCGCCGAGTGCCATCGACATCGCGACGATGATCGTCTTCTCCGATGACCCGATCGGATCGAACACGACGATCAAAGCGGATCATCTGACGGAATTGCGAAAGGCGGTGAAAGCGATTCTGACCGCCGCGGGCCAGAGCGACCCGACATTCTCCGATACGGTCTCGACGACTCTGCCGATCAAAGCGAGTCACATTCTCGATCTGCGCTCGTATCTCGACACCGCCCGCTCGAACCTCGGATTGACGGCGATGACCTATGCGAACACGGTCGGCGTCAACCAGACGATCAAGGGAGCCGATTTTCAGGAGATCCGGAACGGCGTGAAGTGAAAGTCGAGCGGTGGCATGCTTCGAGGGAGTGAATTTCCAGGAGATACGGACCGGAGTGGAGTGAATGCGCGCGTGAGGAGCGGCGCGCATGGTGTCGCCGGCTTACGCCGGCTCGACGCCTGGCGTTCGCTTCCACATCCCCGGGCTTACGCCCGGGGCTATACGATGCGAAGGGACTCGTCAAGCCGCGCTATTTTTCAATTTTCAATTTCGCGGTGCGACCAGCGCCGCGACCTGGTGAGCCCGGTAGGGATCGAACCTACGACCAACTGGTTAAAAGCCAGCTGCTCTACCACTGAGCTACGGGCCCGGGGCTTCGACCGCGCGGCAACATACGGACACGCGTACCTTGCTGTCAACCGCAGCGTCGATATAACCGGCGGCCGCGACAGCAAATTGCCTCACACGAACGCCAGCGATCGCACCGACAGCGTGCCGTATTGAAACCCCTCGTGGATGGTTTCCAGCCGGTCTCCCTCTTCCGTGGCGCTGAGGATGACGAAGAGCGGGGCGAAGTGCTCGTCGGTCGGGACGGCGCGCGCCGCGTTCGGTGCGGTCGCGCGATACGCCGCCAGCCCGCGCAGATCGCGATGCTCCACGCGAGTGGCCACCCATGAATCGAACGCCTCGGCCCACCCGGCCGGCGGCGCGTTCTTGTCGCCGAGGTCGACCTCCCGCAGGTTGTGGACGATGCCGCCGCTGCCGATGATCGCGATGCCGCGATCGCGTAGCGGCGCGAGCGCGCGCCCGATCGCCATCAACTGGTCCGGCGACGCGCCGAACGGAAGCGACACCTCGACGACCGGCAGATTCGCATCCGGCAGGAGGTGGAGAAGCGGAACCCACACCCCGTGATCCCACCCCCGCGACGCCTCGGGCTCGACCGGAATGCCATTCGATCGCAACGCGTCGATCACTTCCTTCGCGATCCCGGCCGAGCCGTGCGCGCGATATTGGATCCGATACAACGCCTCGTCGAATCCGCCGAAGTCGTAGATCATCTGCGGCCGCTCGACGACGTTGACGCGCACCGGCGGCCGCGCCTGCCAGTGCGCCGAGGCGATGACCACGCCGCGCGCGTTCTTCAGCGACTCGCCGAAGCGCCGGAGCTCCTCGGTGTACTCGTCGTGCTCGATGGCGAGACTCGGCGCGCCATGCGCGATGAAGATCGCCGGCATCCGCTGTGTCATTGCTTCTTCACCGCTCCCGATTTCCCGTCGACCGTGAACCGGCCGAGCTTCTCGTTGCGGCAGCGATCGACGGCATCGAACGTATAGATGTTCGCGTCGAAGCCGCGGCTGATCACGGCCACGCATTCGTCCTTCAGGCCGGTCGACTTCCGCAATCGCATCATCGCCTCCGGCTCATTCAACGTTGCTCCCGGTGCACGCCGCGCGCCGCCGGGCCGCTGCTTCACGACGCGCGGCTCGCTCATCGAGATGATGCCGCGATTGCCGACGTAGCGCGTCCACCACGGCTTCGTGAACCAGACCGCGGCGGCGAGCGCGATGAGAACGACGACGATCGACAGCCATGACGAGGGCGGCCGCTCGCGGCTGATGCGTCCGTCGAAGACCTGGCCCGCGTCCGTTCCACACGCTTCGCACCACGCTGCTCCGCCCGCAAGCGGTGCGCGGCAATTCGCGCAGTGCCGCTGGTCGCTCATGACTGCTGCAGCCGTTTGGTCAACTGGATCTGCCCGGCGTGGTAGAGGTCGTGCGCGGCGATGCCGTAGATCAGCCGCAGGCGTTTCATCTCGCCGAAGCCCGCCTTGGGCAGCGACTCGATCGCCGCGCGCAACCGGACGTGTTGCTCGTCAAGGATGCGCAGAGCGTCGCGCCAGCCGTCGTCGTCGGCGCCTTCGGGCGCCGCGAACCAGTTCGATCCTTTCAGCGGAAATGATCCGCGCTTCTCGCCCGTGAGTTGCCGGCGCACGGCGTACTTCCAGTACGCGCAATGCATCGCCAGCTCCCAGATGTTGTGGCGCCGCCCCGACGGACGCCACAGCACCTCCCCGACTGTGAGCCCTCGCAGCGCGCCGCGCAGCGTCGGGCCGTGCCACCCCTTCCTGCCGTAGGCTTCATCCAGATTCGCCAGCAGGACATCGACGACTCCGATCATGCGGCGATGGTACACAATGACCCGTCATGATTTCCGGAGCAAAGCGCTACGTGAAGCTCGTGCTCTCGGCCCGCCCGAGTGGCGCGAGCCTGCGGCTCGAAGATTCCCTCGTTCGATTCCACCGGCTCACGACTGCGGCCGCCACGCTCCACACAGATCCCCGCCCGACGGAAATCTGCCAGGGCGGTTGCTGGTGCTGAAGACTCTCTCCACTTGAATGACCAACACGCCGCAGAGCATCAGACTTCGCTCTGACCGGTGCGGACGATTCGCACAGCTCAGCCCTATGCAGGAGGGTGACGTTCAGCGTCGCCGCACTCGGCCGCAGCCGTCAGGGTGATAACATCGCGGGCCTCGACACAGGACTTCTCTGTCGATCACCATCGCTTCGCTGCTCACCCAATCAATCTTCACAGTCACATTCGGTCCCTGCCAGTCAGGCATCGGCCGCTGGAGGGAACCGTGATTTATGCGACCAGAGGTGCGCGCGCGGCGATTGTCGTCGCAGTGATCCTGGCGGGTGTTTTGATACCCGCGACGAGCTCGGCTGCCTGTCCTGACTTCGCGACGGCGGTCCCGTACGACGTCGGCACCACGCCCATCTCGATTGTCAGCGCCGATTTCAACCGCGACGGAAAGCTTGACCTCGCAGTTGCCAACAGCGCTTCGGACAACGTCTCCATCCTGCTGGGAAACGGCGACGGTACATTCGCGACGGCGGTCGACTACGGTGCCGGCTCCTCTCCTTCTTCTGTCGCCAGCGCGGATTTCAACGGTGACGGGAAAGCTGATCTCGCGGTCGCGAACCGAGGTTCGGGCGACGTGTCGATTCTGCTCGGGAGCGGAAGCGGCACCTTCGGCACGGCGGTCGGCTACGGCGCGGGGACAGAGCCGCTCTCGATCGCTGTCGGCGACTTCGACCGCGACGGGAAGTCCGACCTGGCCGTCGCCAGTATCGGGTCCAATGACGTCTCGATCCTGCTGGGAAGCGGCACCGGCACGTTCGCGTCCGCCGTGCCCTACGGCGCCGGCGATGGTGTCGCTTCCGTCGCCGTCGGGGACTTCAACAGTGACGGGAAAGCTGATCTTGCGGTCGCGAACAGAGGTTCGGGCGACATCTCGATCCTCCCGGGGATCGGCGATGGCACCTTCGACGCCAAGCTCAATACGGGCACGATCAACGGTCTGGCCGGGGTGGCCATCGGTGACTTCAACGGCGACGGGAAGTCCGACCTTGCGGCCCCCACGGGCAGTGCCGGCCGCGGGGATGTCGCGATCCTGCTCGGGAATGGCGACTACACGTTCGGACTGGAGGCTTATTACACGGCCGAGAGCAACACGTCATTCGTCGCGGTCGCGGACGTCAACGGTGACGGGATCAGCGACCTTGCGGTCACGAACGACACGGGCAACGTAACGATCCTGCAGGGCGATGGCAGCGGCAAGTTCGAGTCCGCGATCAACTCCGGCGCGGGCTCGACTCCATCCTCCATTGCCGTCGGGGACTTCAACGGCGACGGGAAGCCCGATCTCGCCGTCGGTGACGATAGCTCCACGAACATCCTGGTTCTTCTCAACACCGGCATCTGTTCGACGAACTGCGGTGGATTCGCGTCGCCCGCGACCATCGCCACCGGAACGAGCCCGGCGAGCGTTGTCGTGGGGGACTTCAATCACGATGGCAGGCTGGACGCTGCAATCTCCAACTCCGGTTCGGCCAACGTTTCGATCCGGCTGGGCGACGGGAACGGCGGCTTTGTTCCGGGCGGTGACTTTCCCGCCGAAACACTTCCCCTTTCCATCGCCATCGGAGATTTCAATCGAGACGGAAACGCCGATCTCGCGGTCACGAACTTCACGACCCAGAGCTACTCCATCCTGCTGGGCGATGGGTTGGGCGCGTTCACCACGGCGAACTACCAATTGACCCCGCAATTTTCCGGACAATTTTCCTACGTTGCTGTCGGAGACATCAATGGCGACGGGAAAGAGGATCTCGTCATCTCGAATGCCTCGAGCATCGCGCTGTACGCGCTTCTTGGCGTTGGCGACGGCACGTTCGGGCCGCCTTCCGTCCCCATCATCGCTACCTTCCTGAAGTCGTTCGGTGTCGTCATCGCGGACTTCAACCGCGACGGGAAATTGGACGTCGCGGCCGCCGACAACAATTCCACCAACGTCGCCGTCTCTCTGGGGAATGGCACCGGGACGTTCGCGCCGAAGGTCAACTACTTCTCCGGGACCTTTCCTTATCAGGTCGCGACCGGCGACTTCAACGGCGACGGTAATCCCGACCTTGTTGTCGCCAACAGCGGTTCGGACGACGTCGCCGTCCTGATGGGAATCGGGGACGGTACGTTTGCGCCGGCCGTGAGTTACGCCGCGGGCCGGCAACCCCTTGGCGTGCGCGTTGCGGACTTTGACGTCGACGGGAAGGTCGATCTCGTGGTGAACAATCAAGTGAGCAACAACGTCTCGATCCTCCGCGGGAATGGGGACGGTACCTTCGCGTTCGCGGTCCCCTACGGCGTTGGCAACAGTCCCTACTCCGTCGCGACGGGCGATTTCAACCGCGACGGAAGGCCTGATCTCGTCGTCGCGAATAACGCTTCGAACAACGCTTCGATCCTGCTCAACGCTTGTCCGGTCTCGATCGACCTGACCATCAAGAAGACACACACCGGGATTCTGAGACAAAGCGACACCGGCAAGACGTACAAGATCGTGGTCAGCAACATCGGAGGTCCGCCGACAAGCGGGTTGGTCACGGTCACGGATGCGCTCCCGATCGGGCTCACGGCCACATCGCTCAACGGAACAGGATGGGTATGCCTGCTGGGTCCTCCTCTCACGTGCACGCGCAGCGACGGGCTCGCGGGAGCAGCGAGCTATCCGGCCATCACCCTGACCGTCAATGTCGACAGCGACGCTCCGGCGTCGGTTACAAACGTCGTCGGTGTGTCGGGCGGCGGAGACGCCAACGGGGCGAACAACAGTTCCAGTGATCCGGCGAGCGTGTTCCTGGCCCTTCCCCCGGCACCCGTTAACGTGGTCGCCACCGGCACTTCGGCGACGACGGCCAGTGTCACATGGGACGTTGTGGCTACTGCAGACGCGTATCAGGTCCGTCGGCGCTCGGCGCCTGGTCCGTACACGGTCGCGGGCTTTGTGACTACCAACAGCTTGAACGATTCATTCTTGACACCAAATACGGCGTACTTGTACTGGATCGTCGCATTCAACGGTGGGGGATTCAGTCCCGACAGCAACACCGACCTGGCGACCACGGTCGAATTTACTGATGATCCGCTCGTCGCCGGCACAACAACGGCCAAGTGGGTGCATCTGTCGGAGTTGCGAACGGCGGTGAACGCGGCTCGGATCACGGCGGGTCTGACACTCGCGACGTTCACCGATGCGGTGGCACCGGGTCTCATGATCAAGCCGGTTCATGTAACCCAGTTGCGATCGAACCTCGACGCCGCGCTCTCTGCCCTCGGATTCCCGGCAATCTCGTATGTCGACCCGGCGCTCGCCGCCGACATGAAGATCAAGGGAGCGCATTTCCAGCAGATCCGTACCGGCGTGAAGTGAAGCGGTGACGAACGGATGCAAGACGCGGAAGTGAAAAGGGATGGTTCGAACTGCCGAACCACTGCCGCATCCTCACATCACTTGATCTCGAAACTGTGTCGCCGGCTTACGCCGGCTCGACCTTTGCGCTCGCTTCCACATCCCCGGGCTTACGCCCGGGGCTACACGACATGGCCGTGCCACCCCTTCCTGCCGTAAGCCTCATCCAGATTCGCCAGCGGGACGTCGACAACTCCGATCATGCGGCGATGGTACACAATGACGCGCCATGATTTCCGGAGCAAAGCGCTACGTGAAGCTCGTGCTCTCGATGGGCGAACACGATCCCGACTACGTCGACGCGTATTACGGCCCGCCCGAGTGGCGCGAGGAGGTGCGCGTCACGAAGCCGTCGCTCCAGCGCGTTCACGCGGCCGCGCTCGCGCTTCTCGAAGAGTTGATGGCGACGCCTCGCCCGACCGATCGCATGCTCGAGCTGCGAGCCATGTATCTCATCCGCCAGACCGAGGCGCTGATCGCGCGGGCGGAGATTCTCAACGGGCGGCGGATGTCGTTCGACGAGGAATCGAAGGCGCTCTACGATGCCGTCGCGCCGCACAACTCCGAGTCGCACTTTCAGGGACTCAACGCGCAGCTCGAGCGCGAGCTGCCCGGCAGCGGCACGCTCATCGATCGGCTCGAGTCGTTCCGCCGCGATTTCGCGATCACGCCCGACCGCCTCGATGCCGTCTTCGGCGCCGCGATCGCCGCCTGCCGCGCGATCACTCTCCAGCACACGGCCCTTCCCAGGAACGAGAGCTTCACCGTCGAGTACGTGACCAACAAAGCGTGGAGCGGCTACAACTGGTACCAGGGAAACTTCCGCAGCCTCATCCAGGTGAACACCGATCTGCCGATCTTCATCGACCGCGCCATCGATCTCGCCTGTCACGAGGGCTATCCCGGCCACCATGTCTACAACACGCTGCTGGAGAAGAATCTCGTGCGCGGGCGGCGCTGGCCCGAGTTCTCCGTCTACGCGCTCTTCAGCCCTCAATCGTTGATCGCAGAAGGGAGTGCGAACTACGGCATCGACGTCGCGTTCCCGTCCCAGGAGCGCGTGGAGTTCGAGAAGGAAACGCTGTTCCCGGCGGCGGGACTCGACGGCGTGCGCGCGGATCAGTACTACCGCATCCACGAGCTGGTCTCGAAGACGAGCCATGCGGGCAACGAAGCCGCGCGGAGATACCTCGATGGCGAGATCGATGCGGACGCCGCGGCCGAATGGCTGACGGCGTACGCGCTGATGTCACCGGAACGCGCGCGGCAGCGCATCCGCTTCTTCGACCAGTACCGCAGCTACGTCATCAACTACAACCTCGGCAAGGACCTGGTGAGACGGCACGTCGAAGCGCTGGCCGGAACGGGCGAGGAGCGGCGATGGCGCGTCTTCATGGACCTGCTGTCGTCGCCGACGCTTCCGTCAAGTCTGGCCTCGTAGCTCGTCGATCGACGCGCGAATGTCGTCGATGGCCATCTCCATCCGATCGCGATGCGTGCGGAACGAGACGACGCAGATGCGGATCACGAACCGGCCGCCGACGATCGTCGGCGTGAGCATGACCCGCTTGCGCGCGTTGATACGCTGCAGGAGCTGGCGATTCATCGCGTTCAACGCCTCGGTGGACGCTCCCGGCTTCACCAGGCGGAAGGCCGTGATCGAGAGTTGAGGCTCGGCCACGATCTCCATCCCCTCCATCTTCCGCAGCTCCCCGGTCGCGTAGGCGATGAGGTCGAGCTTTTCGTCAAGTTGTTGACGAAACGGCTCGATGCCGAACATCTTCAGCGGCAGCCAGACCCGCAGCCCGCGGAAATCGCGCGACAGCTCCGGCGAGATCTCGCAGAAATCGGCGAGATCCTCCTCCTGCATCTGCGGCAGATACTCCGCGTGCAGGCTGTGCGCGCGGCGCAGCGTCTTCGCGTCGCGCACGAGCAGTCCGCCCGTGCCGTACGGCAGAAACAGCGTCTTGTGCGGATCGAGGATGATCGAATCGGCCTCGGCCATCCCGCGCATGGCGGCGCGGCCGCGCTCCGTCAAGACGAAGAACGCGCCGTACGCGCCGTCGACGTGAAACCACATCGCGTTCGACCGCGCGACGCGAGCCAGCGCCACGAGATCGTCCACCGCGCCGGTGTTCGTCGTCCCCGCGCTTCCGACGACGAGGAACGGCCGCATCCCCGCGGCGCGGTCTCGTGCGATCGCCTCCTCCAGCAGATCGACGCGCATGCAGAAGCGTTCGTCGGTCGTGATCTCCCGGATGTTCGCGAACGGAAATCCGGCCAGGTTCGCCGATTTCTGAAACGAGTGGTGCACCTGATCGGAGCAGTAGAGCGTCGCGTTCATGAAGTCGTCGCCGAGGAGCGCCTTGCGGGCGGTGACGACGGCGGTGAAGTTGGCGAGCGAGCCGCCGGTCGTCAAAACTCCGCCCGCGCCGCTCGGATAGCCGACGATCTCGCACAGCCAGCGCACGACGTTCGCTTCGAGCTGCGCGAGCGCGGGCGCCGCCGCGAACACGCCGATGTAGCGATTCACCGCATCCGAGATCAGATCGGCAACGGCCGCGAAGAAGATTCCGCCGCCCGGGATGTACGCGAGGTAACCCGGACCGGGCGCGTTGAACGATCGCGGGATGTACTCGTTGAAGAGACGATCGAGGATCGCTTCATACGGCTCGCCGGTTCGCGGCAGCGGCTCGATGAGGGTGCGCGCGAACTCCGCTGCCCCTTCCACATTGTGCGCGGGCTGCTGCGGCAGCGATTCGATGTGCGGCACGATGCGGTCCATCGCTGCCTCGACGAGTCGGCGCATCTCCGCTCCGTCGGGTTCCAACGGGTACTTGGTCATGGAGCGGGATTATTGACCACGAGGCGCGTGATTCGCGACGAAGGAGCCGGCTGGAGTAAAACGTGTCATCCCGAGCGTAGCGAGGGACCTGGGGGCCGGGAGGCGCGAAACTCGAGCCATCGAGCCGCCCGTCCCCCAGATCCCTCGCTACCTCGGGATGACACGCTTCGGATCTCCTCGTCGTTGGTCCATTCAGGTCACCAGATCGAGCAGCGCTTGGAGGCCTCCCGCACCATCTTCGAGTTGTCGGTGCAGCCGAACGCTTTCTCGAACGCCGGCATGTTCGCGACCGTGCCGTTCACGCGGAACGGTCCCTGCGCGTGCGGATCGGTGAGCGCGCGCCGCGTCTGCTCCTGCGGCGCCATGTTCTCGCCCCACACCTGCGCAAAACCGAGGAAGAAGCGCTGCTCGGGGGTGAACCCGTCGATGGTCTTTCGCTCTTTCCCCTGCAGCGATTTCTCGTACGCCGCCAGCGCGAGGGTCGCGCCGCCGAGGTCGGCGACGGCTTCGCCGTTCACGAGCTTGCCGTTGATGTTGATGTTCTGCGCCACATTGAATTCGCTGTACTGGTTCGCCACGCATGAAGTCCGCGACTCGAAGTTCTTCAGGTCCTCGGGTGTCCACCAGTTCCTCAGATTTCCCTCGGCATCGAACTTCGCACCCTGATCGTCGAAGCCGTGAGTCATCTCGTGGCCGATGACGGTGCCGATACCGCCGTAGTTGTACGCGTCGTCCGCGTTCGAATCGTAGAACGGCGGCTGCAGGATGCCCGCCGGGAACGTGATGTTGTTCTGCGACGGGCTGTAGCTCGCGTTGACCGTCGGGGGCGTGAAGAAACCCCATTCGTTCGGATCGTCCGGCTTTCCGATTCGCTGCACGTTGCGCGCGAAGTTGAACGCGCGCGCGGCGACGGCGTTCTCCGCGTACGAGTCGCGCGTCAGCCGAAGGTTCGAGTAGTCGCGCCACTTGTCCGGATAGCCGATGCGCCGCTGAAACGCATTCAACTTTCCGAGGGCGGCCTGCTTCGTCTCCGGTCCCATCCAGGTCAGCGTCGGAATGTCCTCGCGGAGCGCGGAAACGAGGTTGTCGATCAGCGCGTTCATCTTCCGCTTCGCTTCCGGCGTGAAGTTGCGGCGGACGTACTCCTGTCCGACGAGCTGGCCAATGTTCGAGTCGACGGCGCGGACGCAGCGCTTCCAACGCTCCTGCTGTTCCTGCTGCCCCGACAGGATCCGCCCGTTGAAATTGAAATCCTCGGCCGCGAACGCACGCGTGAGCGTCGGCGCGGCTTCGGAGATCACCAGATATTTCAGAGAGGCCTTCCAGTCGTCGAGCGGAACGTCGCCCAGAAGCTGATTGACAGCCTGGAGGTATTTCGGCTGCGTCACGTTCACGGAGGGCTGGTCGACGCCGATCGATGCGAGATACGCGTTCCAGTCGATTCCCGGCGCGAGCTGCTGCAGATCCGCTGTCGACGTCATGTGGTAGACGTTCTCGGGCTTGCGCATCTCGACGCGCGGCAGCACGGCCTGGGCGAGCTTCGTTTCGAGCTGCAGGATGCGATCGGCATCCGCCCGCGCGGTCGCGGAATCCTCACCTGCCAGCGTGAGCATCTTCGCGATGTGCTCGACGTACTGCGAGCGGATCGTCTTGAAGCGATCGTCGTCGCGCAGGTAGTAATCGCGATCGGGAAGTCCGAGGCTGCCGCCGCCGATCGCGCCGATGATCATGCGGCTGTTCTTGTAGTCGTTCTGCGCGAAGACGCGGAACGCGGCCGCCAGACCCTGTTGCTGCAGACGGGTGATCTCGGCGAGGAGCGCGGTCTTGTCCATGACCGCGTTGATCCGATCGAGCTCGCTCTGGATCGGCGCGAGGCCCTGCGACTCGATCGCTGTCTCGTTCATGCACGACGCGTAGAAATCGCCGATCTTCTGCTCCGCGCTGCCAGACGCGGCGCTCGTCATCGACGCGTCCCGCTCGAGGATCTGGCGGAGCGTCTCGCGGTTCCGCTCAGCGACCTCCTCGAAGCGGCCGAAGCGCGCGTACGTGGCCGGCAGCGGATGCGACTGCCGCCACTTGCCGACGGCGTACTGATAGAAGTCATCGCACGGCGGCACTTTGCGATCCATACCGGTGACGTCGAATCCGTGCGGCGCGAACAGCGGCGCGTTCGCCGCCAGTCGCGCGACGGGCTGGGTGGTCGTGCTGGTGGTGCTGCAGGAAACCGCGAACAGCGCGGCCAGCGCGATGGCCGGGAAAAGCGGACTACGACGCATTCGAGCTCCTCTGTCGATGTGCAAGCTGTGAAATGCCGACATGGTACCGCGTTGACGATTGTGCCAATCCGGAGTGCTGAGGACTGAGTGCTGGTGCTGAGACCCACACTCCCACAATGCGCGGTCAGGTGGGTGGGACTCAGCACTCAGCACTCAGCACTCAGCCCTCCATCGAATAAACTCCGGCCCGTGCCCGAGCTCAGGCGCGACATCGGGTTATGGCGCGGGATCGCGCTGAACATGATCGACATGGTGGGGATCGGGCCGTTCATCACGATCCCGTTCATCCTCGCCGCGATGGGCGGCGGGCGCGGCATGCTGGCCTGGGTCCTCGGCGGGCTGCTGGCGATCTGCGACGGGCTCGTCACCGCGGAGCTCGCCGCCGAGATGCCGAAGTCCGGCGGCTCGTACATCTTCCTGCGCGAGGCGTATGGGCGGTGGGGCCGCCTGATCGCGTTTCTCTTTCTCTTTCAGATTCTCTTCTCGGCGCCGCTGTCGATGGCGTCCGGCTGCATCGGCTTCGCGAATTACCTGGCCGTGCTCGCGCCGGGCGTGACGTCTCACATCCCGCTCGCCGCGATGGGCGTGTGCATGGCGACGATGCTGCTTCTGCTTCGACGGATCGAGGCCATCGGAAAGTTCTCGGTGCTCCTGTGGATCGGCGTGATGGCGACGCTGGCGATCGTGATCCTCGCCGGACTGCCGCATCTGAAGATGTCGGCGTTCACGTTCTGGAACGCGCCGCGCCTCGACCACAACCTCGCGTACACCGGCCTCGGCGTCGCGCTCATCTACGCGGTCTACGACTACCTCGGCTACTACAACATCTGCTACATCGGCGACGAGGTGCACGAGCCGGAGAGGACGATCCCGCGCGTGATCGTGATCTCGATTCTGGCGATCGGCGCGATCTATCTCGTCATGAACGCGTGCATCATCTCGGTTTTGCCGATGCAGCAGGCCATGACGTCGAAGTCGGTGGTCGGCGATTACGTCCACGTGCTGATGGGACCGAGAATGGCGCAGGTCGTGTCGGTGCTGATTCTCTGGACGGCATTCGCATCGATCTTCTCGCTGATGCTCGGCTACTCGCGGATCCTCTACGCCGCGGCTCGCGATCGCAATTTCTTCTCCATCTTCGGGAAGCTGCATGCGACTGAGGCGTACCCGATCGTCTCGATTCTCTTCCTCGGATCGATCGCGGCGATCTTCTGCTGGATTCCGCTCAAGCACGTGCTCCAGGCGATCCTCTCGATCCGCGCAGTCATTCCGTTCATGGCGCAGATCGCCGGCGCGGTGATCCTGCGGCGGCGCGAGCCGGATCGGCGGCGCCCGTTCCGCATGTGGCTCTATCCCCTGCCGGCGATCATCGCCCTCGGCCTCTGGGGGTACATCGTGATCTCGCCGGAGAAGGGGCTGAAGGTGGGCGGACTGTACGTGATGGCGGCCGGCGCGCTGTTCTACGTCGGACGCGAGGCGCTGGCGCGGCGCCGGAGCGCCTGATGGAAACCACGACTCGGGAGCGCATCGCGTCGCCGCTGCACACCGGCGTGATTCTCGCCGCGTTGCTCCTCTTCGACGCCGCAACAGTCGTGATGCGCATCCTGCGCGGAACGGCCGAATTCGTCGGATCGAGCGGCAGACTGCCGCTGTACGCGGAGATCGTGGCGATCCAACTGCTGGTTCTGATCGCCGTCGCCTCGGGCACGCGCGGTCTGCGAGATCTCATCGTTCCGGCGCCGTCGAGCCGATGGCGGTGGCTTCGCTACGCGGCGATCGGGATCGGCGGGTGGATCGTGTGGATGATCATCAGCGCCGCTCTCGCCCAGATGCTGAGACCGTCGCCGGCCGAGCTCCGAGCCCTGATGCAGTTCCTTCCGAAGAACATCACCGAAAGGCTGTGCTGGGTTGGATTCGTCGTCCTGACCACGGCGTGTGAAGAGGTCATCTACCGCGGGTATTTTCTCCGACAGTTCGAGGCAATGCTTCGAAGCGCGGCGGCTGCTGTTGTGCTGCAAGCCGCGGTTTACGCCGCCGGCCACGCAGCGCTCGGAACCGCGCTCGTCGTGTCCGTGGCTTTGCTCGGTGTGTGGCTCGGCGTTCTCACGATCTGGCAGAAGAGCATCGTGCCGGCCATGATCGTCCATGCCGGGGCCGGCCTTCTGGGCGCGTTTTCACCATAATCAGCGCGACGCGAGGCGTTGGCGCGACGTGGAAATCATTCGCATTGAAGTGCTGGTCGACGCGCCGCTCGAGCGATGCTTCGATGCCGCGCGCGACCTCGACCTGCACATGAAGTCGGTCGCGCACACGAACGAGCGCGCGGTCGCGGGGCGCACGAGCGGTCTCATCGAGCTCGGCGAGGAGGTCACGTGGCGCGCGCGGCACTTCGGCGTGACACAACACTTCACGTCGCGGATCACCGCATTCGACCGGCCGCGGTACTTCCAGGACGCCATGCAGCGGGCGCATTTCAAATCGTTCGTGCACGATCACTACTTCGAGCGCGACGGCGATCGCACGAAGATGATCGAGGTCCTCGCCTTCGCGGCCCCTCTCGGGTTTCTCGGCCGGATCGCAGAGAAGTTGGTGCTGCGGCGATATCTCGAACGGCTGCTCGGGATGCGCGCGGCGACTATCAAAGAGGCGGCGGAGGACGACTGAATGCGTTCCGGCCACGCTCAAACCCCGCTGGCAAGCGCGGCCGTTGACGTGCGGTACCGCCGGTGAAATACTACGTTTCAAACAAATACCTGAATCCGGTCGCCGGGGCTGCACGCCTCTCGTGAGCAGTGCAGACTCCCCGCACCCGTGCGACGTTGCCCACATCGCACGGTCAACCATTACGGGCCTTCGATGTCGGAGGTACCGCCTTGAACCGTCGTCTCATCCACATCCTGCTGGTGTTGTGTTTCGTCTTCGCGTCGCTACAAACCATCAGCGCGCATGCCGCACCGCCGCCCGGTAAAGGACGTCCGCCGGTCGCCTTCGACACGAACGAGACCCCGCTCGAGAAAGCGATCAAAGCGGCAAACCTCGAGACTGCGAAGAAGAAGAAAGACAAGCTGCCGGGCGGCGAGAAGAAGGACAAGTGTCAGGCCGCGATCGACTCAGGCGATCCTGACGACATCGCGAAGTGGTGCGACGTCGCGAAAGCGCACTTCAGGAAAGTCGGCGACCAGAATTTCCATCATCCGGATGGGAAGGCGGCAGGCAAGCGCGTCGTCACGCAGACGACTCTCGAATTCGACAGCCCGAATCAGAAGGGACGCCCCGACGATCCACCTGTGGACAAATGGCCTTCGACGAAACTGAAAGCGTTCGAGCGGGTCAAGGATCATCTGCCCGGCCCCGTAACGCCGTCCGGCCCGGACGGCCGCGGCGGGCGCACGCTGGGATCCGCGGTTCTTCCGAGCTCCGCGGACAACGACGATAAGGATTGCGTCGACTGGGTCACGGGACAGCACTTCGGCGGAATGAACGTTCCGGACGGCAGCGCGAGCTCGTGCTTCGACACGACCGGCAAGCTGATCGCGACGCTGACATCGAACGGTGACGGCACGTGCACGCATCGCGACGGCAGCGTTTTTTTCGGCGATGCGACGGACGGAGTCGAGGACGACTGCTGGGACGACAAGGACGTTCTCAAGACGACGCTAGTCGAGTCGATCGACGAAGACGGACCGGAGTCGCTGGATAACGACGGCGACGGACTGGTCAACGAGGATGCTCCTGACGGCATCAACAACGACGACGACTGCATCGCCGGCGATGGAACGATCTTTCGCGGAGCGATCTGCAGTACGGGCAAAGGAAAGTGGGGCGAAGAACTTCGACCTCTCATCGACGAAGACGGACCTGACTCGGTCGACGACGACGGCGACGGCCTGCTCAATGAAGACGGACCAGCCGTGCAGGCCGAAGATGACTGCGCCCGGCTGTATCGCAAAGCAGGCCTCACGCCGATGGCGGGCGACAAGGACGCCAGCGGTCAATGCGACGTGGGGCGCGCGCTCGTCAAATTCGTGAATGACGAGGCGAAGAAGCGTCCGGGCGGCAAGCCCCTGTTCAAAGCGAAAGACGACGGGACCTTCGATCCCGATGCGACCGACGGCATCGAGCCCGGGAAGGAATCGCGGAAGGTCACGATCACCGAGTCGTTCGGCGTCAAGTGCAAGCGTGGAACGACGTTCGTCGACGGCGTTTGCGTTCCCGACGACGAGCTCGCGGCTGCCGGCGGCCCCGAGAAGTTCCACGCCGCAATGCGCCTGATCACGGGGGTCGGACCTGTCCGCACCGACGCGGCAGACTCGCCGGACATCGCGCGCGTCGCGATGATGGGCTTCACGTTCGCGCCGCCGGTCATCGAATGGGGTTACCGGATCAACGAAGAGGTGTGCATCCTCGGCATCTGCGTCGAGATCTTCTACGCGCGGATCGGGTACGAATTCGATCTCGCCGTCGGACTGCGGCTGCCGGTGGAGATCAAAGTGCTCGACGCGCCGGAGTCCGTGCTGGCCGGCCACGACGTCACGCTGAATTCGCAACTCGAGCCGCTCGACTTCACGACGAGCCAGTTCGAGCAGTTCTGCAATCAACATCATCTCGATCGCGACTGGTTCATCGGCGGAGGCGGAGGTCTCTCGCCGTGCCGGCGATTCGGATTCACCGACTTCCTCGACGACATGGTGCCGTTCATCGGAGATGACAAGAAGGACGGCGACGAGTTCGTCGCACGCTACTCGGTGTTCGCCGGAGTCATCGTGCGCGTTTTCGGCATCCCGCTTTTCAACTGGGGCATCGATTCGTCACTCGATGTTCCCGCGGCGTGCACGATGATGCGGATCATCCAGGTACTGGAGGACGCACCCGAGGAGATCAGCGTCGATCAGATCGCCGCGCTGGTGAAACTGCTGATGGGCATCGGCGACCTCGGCACGACGGAGGACGCCGCGATCGGGCTCGTGAATTTCATCAAGGAGGTGGCCGGCAGTTGCGGCACTTTCACGACGCCGTTCGGCGAGGACGAGAACGGCCTTCGCACGTTCCCGTTCTCGGGCGAATACAACATTCGCGCGGATTGTGCGGAGGCGATGGCACGCGGCGAAGTGATCACCATCAAGGGCAAGCCGCGGCCCATCTGCACCAACATGATCCTCGGCATCTCCGGCGCGAGCCTCGGCATCGGGCTGGGACTGGAAGCGAGCGTCGGATCGAAGCTCATCACCGGCGACTTCGCGACCGCGGAGGATTCGACCGGTTCCGGTACCGACGTGAAGTGGACGAAGTCGGCGAATGAGACCGGCTCAGCAGTCGACATCACCGTGCACGCCGACAACTACGATCCTGCCGATCATCACGACACCGCCCGGATCAGTCTGGACAGTTTCACGTACTACCTGAACGCGCTGCAGGTGACGCTCAAGGCGACCCTGCAGTTCGGCGGCATCCTCTCCCCGATTCCGGACATCGGATCATTCCCGATCTACAGTTTCATCATCGACACGGGCACGTTCGGCATCCCGATTCCGCAGCATCCCGGCACGGGCGCGGTGGCGATCGATGTCCCGGTCGAGAACTACGGGCTGAAGGTCGACGTCAAACCGGAATCGGCGGATCCGGCGGTGCGCATCGACGACAAGACGCTTCTCATCGCGCCGGGCGAACCGGGACCGTATGCCGTTCGCGTCCGCAACATCGGAAGCCGCACCGGCGCGTTCGACAACTTCCGCGTGGCGCTGTCGAACCGTCCCGATCAGACCTCGCCGTACCGATTCGGAATCGATCCGAACACCGATCACGATTGCGTCGCGGTCGGTTCGTCATGCATCGGCGGCATTCATTTCCGCGGCGATCCGTACGACGGCATCACCGACGCGTGTTACGACGGCGCAGGCGCCGTTCTCGCCGGGAAGGCGGAGTGCATCGATGAGGATCCTCCCTCCACGGTCGAAGGTCTGAGCCGCGAGCAGCGCGACGACGACGGAGACGGAATCCCGGATGAAGATCCGCCGGAAGCGTGGGTGACCAGTCCCGACGGACCGGCGTTCGGCGCGCTGACGATCGCCGGCGTCGAGCCGTACGTCTTCTCGTCGCTCCCTCCGGCTCCGGCCGGCCAGTCGCTGCGGATTTCCCTGAACCCGTTCCGCCACCCGCTGACGCGGCCGGGCATTTATCCCTTCGCGATCACCGCGGACAGCATCGAAGCGAAAGCGAAAGACATGGCGCACACCGATCCGAGCGGCAACTTCCGCGTCGATGCCGTCGACGTCGGCTTCGTGAAGGTGAAGAGCTTCTTCGAGCCGCAGGTCGTGGTCTTGCCGAATTTCGACGGAGGCAAGCCCGGAACTTCGCGCAATTACAGGATCGAGGGAACGAACGGTGGAAACGTCAACGACAGCATGAGCGTCGCGACGAGCTTCCTCGATTTCAATCAGGCGTCGTGCACGCTCACGACGCTGGGCCGCCTGCCGGCCGGAACGGATCCGGGCTGTCCCTATCGCGCCGTTCCGACCGTCGTTCCGCCGGCGTGGAACACCGCGGCCGGTGTGACGCCGGTTCTGCCGCCGGCTCCCGCCGCTCTCGAGCCGCTGGGATCCTCGAGCGCGACGTTCAACATCAGCGTTCCACGCGACTGGGCGGGCATGGTCGACACCACCTATCGATTCCGCGTCACCACCGTCAGCCAGAACGATCCGGCAGACCCGCGCGCGACGCGGAACTTCGTCGCGAAGCACACCGTCGTGGCGACGAAGGAGAGCATGACGCGCTACATCGGCCTCGAGATCGCTGATGCCACCGCGACGCTCGTCGCCGCCGACAACGCGGGCGTGAAGCTCGGCGGCCTGAAACCGATCGTGATGAAACCGATCACGCAGATGAACGACAGCGCGCTGACGGCGGTGCTGGCCGGCAATTTCGCGAAGGCATCGAACAACCACGCCACGAGCATCCAGCTCGTGCAGGCATTCGTGAAGGCACTCGAAGGTGGCGGAAAGTCGCTGCCGCCAGCTCTGTTCACCGACCTGCAGAATCGGGCAGCGGCGATGATCGCCGACATGACCGCCGCCGAGGCATCGACCGTCACTTCGGCTCCGTGACAACCTGGTGTGGGCGCCGCCGATCCGGCGGCGCCCATGCCGGAACGGTCACTCTGTCCGGTGAGTGACCTCACCGCCCTGACGCTCCACCACCACTGACTTCCGGCAGCACTGGCCTCAACGATGAAGCGTGATGCCGTTCACGCGCGAGCAGTTCTTCGACGTCTTCCGCAGCTACAACGAGAGCGTCTGGCCGGCGCAGCTCCTGCTGATCGCGATCGCGGTTGCGATCGTCGTCGCATCGTTGCTCCCGCGCGGCGGACGACCGGTCCGGTGGCTTCTCGCGTCGCTGTGGGCCTGGTGTGGCATCGCCTACTTCTGGACAGAGCTCGCGAAGATCACTCCGGCGGCCTGGGTGTTCGGGGCAATCTTCCTCGCGGGCTCTTTTCTCATTCTTCACGACAGCAATCTCGGTCTCACGGTGACGCCGGCGCGCCGCGCGGTCGAGGGGCTGTTCATCGTGTACGCGCTCGTGCTGTATCCGCTGATCGGCTACCTGGCCGGTCATCGGTATCCGGCGACGCCGACGTTCGGCGCGCCGTGCCCACTCACAATTTTCACCATCGGCATTTTGATCGGTACGCGAAAGCCGCTGCCGATGGGAGCGGCCATCGCGCCGGTGCTCTGGTCGCTCATCGGCGGCACGGCCGCATTCACCCTCGACGTGCCTCAAGACGTCGCACTTCCCGTCGCGGGCATGACGCTCATCGCGTTCGTCGCGGCCGATCGCGTCCACGCGCAGCAACCGCTGCATGGCGCATCCAGGAGGACCCCATGAACGACATCGAATGCTACATCCCGCACGCTGACATCCGCGAGTGGCACGACACGATCGTGCACGCGCCGGCCTGGCTCGTCTTCGACGTGGCCGAGCACTTCGAGATCGAATCGATTCTCCCAGTCCGCGCGATCTTCTGGCTGCGGGCGAAATTCTTCGGCGCACCGTACATTCGCATGCGAAAGGGTCTCGTGGATGCGACGACGGCAATCGGCTGGGGCAGGCTCGCCTACACTCCGGAGCGCGAGATCGTGATGGGAGCGGTTGCGCAGCCGTGGGTCGGCGATGTGAAGTTCCGCGCGATCCCGCATGAGCGGTTCGAGGCATTCAGCGAGCCGGATCTCGTGAAGATCGTCTGGACCCTCGAGGCGCATTCGCTCGGTCCCGCGCGGACGCGGTTCCGCAGCCAGACGCGCGTTCTCGCCACCGATGACGGGGCGCGCAGGAAGTTCCGCGCGTATTGGCGGAAGCTCGGAATCGGAATTCTCATGATCCGTTGGTTCGTCGGCGCAGCGGTGAAGCGTGAGGCGGAGCGCCGGTTCCGCGCGAAGGACGCAGTCAGTCGACAGGCACTGCCGCCGGGCCGCGCATCCAGAACACCGACTCCTGCGTGAAGCGGCGCTTGTACTCCTCGATGATCCGCTCGATGTCGCGGTCGTCGCTCATGCGATGCCTGTGCACGATCATGACGACGTGCGTCGTCTCGCGCTCGCTGCGCCAATGGCCGATGGCCTGCCATTCGGTGAACGCCGGATAGACCGGCACGATGACGTGATCGACAAAGTCGCGCCACTCCTCTTCGGTCACGACACCGCCGGCGCGATTCGTCCCGAAGAAGAGCGTGTCTGCGTCCTGGATCTCGGAGATGCGGACCGAGGCGCACGCGGAGAGAAGGAGGAGCGCGAGTGCGACGGCTCGTGTCATCCCGAGCGTAGCGAGGGATCTGGGGGATGGGCGGGCACGAACATCGTCCATCGCTGCCCCCAATCCCCCAGGTCCCTCGCTCACGCTCGGGATGACACCCGTATCACGTCGCATCTTTGTCAATCCATTTCTCCACTGTCGGCGGATTGTAAGCCCGCATCTTCTCGATGAGCGCCGCCGGGTCCCTCTCGATGATCGCGATCGCGCGATGCTGGCGCCTCACGAAGCCCTCGCGCGTCGCCAGATCGAGAAACTCGACGAGAAGCTCATAGTAGCCGCCGACGTCGAGGAACGCCACGGGCTTCCTGTGCATCCCGAGCTGCGCCCACGTCCACACTTCGAAGATCTCCTCGAGCGTGCCGAGGCCGCCGGGCAGGGCGATGAAGCCGTCGGAAAGGTCGGCCATCAGCGCCTTGCGCTCGTGCATGGTCTCGACGACGCGCAGATCGGTCAGCCCCGTGTGACCGACTTCGCGCTCGACGAGCTGGCGAGGGATCACACCCGTCACTTCGCCGCCGAGGCGAAGGACTTCGGTCGCCAGCTCGCCCATGAGGCCGACCCGACCTCCGCCGTACACGAGAGAGACGCCGGCGCGCACCAGCGCCGACGCGAGATCGCGCGTTGCCGTGATGTAACCGGCGCGCCCGCCGCGATTCGACCCACAAAAAACACAGACTCGCTTCACGATCGTTATCCTTACCCGATGCTACGACGAATCTTCCTGATTCTGGTTCTGCTCACTCCTTCGATCGCGTCGGCCGACGTCGACACGAAAGCCGTCGATCGCATCATGACGAAGACGATGGCCGCGTTTCATATCCCCGGCGCCGCGGTGGCAATCGTTCAGAACGATCGCGTGGTCTACGCGAAGGGTTACGGCGTCACGGAAATGGGCGGCTCGACACCAGTCGCCGCCGACACGCTCTTCTTCATCGGCTCGACGAGCAAAGCGTTCACGACCGCCGCGATGGCGATGCTGGTCGACGAGAAGAAGATGAGCTGGGACGATCCCGTCCGAAAGTACATCCAGTACTTTCATCTCGACGATCCGTGCGCCGACTCGCTCGTGACGCTGCGCGACATCGTCTCCCATCGGACGGGTCTCAGCCGCCACGATGAGCTGTGGGACAACACGCCGCTGACGCGCGAGCAGATCATCCGCGCCATCGGATCGGTGAAACTGTCGAAGCCGTTCCGCAGCACTTACCAGTACCAGAACATCATGTTCCTCACCGCGGGCGAAGCGGTCGCCGCCGCGTCGGGCGTCCCATGGAACGACTTCGTCCGCACGCACATCTTCCAGCCCCTCGGCATGAAGGACACCGCGATCACGATGGCCGAGTGGAACGCGTCGAAGCATGCGGCCGGGCATCGGTACGACCGCAAGACCGATCGCGTCGAGCTGCAGACGATTTACGACGACGACAACATCGCGCCCGCCGGCGCGATCAAGGCGAGCGCGCGCGACATGGCGCAGTGGCTGCGCTTCCAGCTCGCCGACGGCGCGATCGGCGGCAACCGGCTGCTCTCCGCGGATGCGCTGCGCGAGACGCGCATGCCGCAGACGGTCATTCGCCTCGAAGGCGAGACGAAGCTGGTGAATCCCGTGGGGAACGTCCTGAATTATGCGATGGGATGGAACGTGTCCGATTACGACGGCGCGCTGCTCGTCGGGCACGGCGGCGCGCTCAACGGCTTCCGCGCGAATGTCGGTCTACTGCCGAAGCAGAATGCCGGCTTCGCCGTCATGATCAACCTCGGCCGCGGCTACGGGACGATCGCGCTTCGCAACAGCCTCGCCGATCTTCTGCTGGGCCGTCCGGCGAAGGATTGGGATGCGTACTACCTCGCGGCGGAGAAGCAGACCGATGCGAAGGAAGACGCCGCGCGGTCGGAGCGCGAGGCGAAGCGATTCCGCGATACGAAGCCGTCGCGCGAGCTCGGCGCGTATGCCGGCAAGTACACGAGCCCCGGCTACGGCACCGCGACGGTCGCGCTGGAGAACGGCGCGCTCATGCTCCGGTGGAACCGCCTCGCGGTTCCGCTGCGGCACTTCCACTTCGACACGTTCCGCGCCGAGTCGGAGCCGGACGATGTCGACGAGGAGGTGGCGTTCCAGATCGGCGCCGATGGCCAGGTGAAGTCGATGACGCTGTTCGGGGAGGAGTTTGCGCGCAATTAGCCTTCTCCCCGCGCAAGCGGGGAGAAGGTGGCCGAAGGCCGGATGAGGGGCCGGCCCTCACCCGGCGCTTCGCGCCACCCTCTCCCGCGTCGCGGGAGAGGGGACTGAGTCGCTAGAACTCCCCGATCGCCCTCACGATGGCGTCGATCAATCGCGTCGCCTCGCCTCCCGCGGCGAGGTGATGATTGATCGTGACGCAGAAATAGCGATAGCGCCCGTTCCGCCCGGCAATGATGCCGCTGATCGTGTTCACGCCGTTCACCGTGCCGGTCTTGCCGCGGAGGCGGGCGGCGAATTCTGTCAGCCGCGTGCGAAGCGTTCCCGGCTCCCCCGGCGCGGCCAGGAGCATCCACCACACGCCGCGGCGCGCGGGCGCGTTCATCCACCGGAGGATCTTTACGACAGCAGCCGGAGTCACGAGGTCGTCGGACGCGAGCCCGGAGCCGTCGACGAATCGGAACTCGCCATTCGCGATGAACGCCTCGCTCTGCAGCAGCATCGCTTCCATCGCCTCGGCTTCGTCGTAAGTGCCTTTCGGCGACGCGCGCTTGAACAGCATCTCCGCGTACAGGTTGTGGCTGTTCTTCAGCGCGGTCGTGAGGAGTTGAAAGACGAACGGCGATTGAACGGTGGCGATGTGCTCGCGCCACTGCCGCGGTTCGATGACGGTGTGAACTTCGCCCGTGACGGGGATGCCCGCGTCGCGCAGCGCGTCGCGGAATTCGAGCGCGGCGAAGATGCCCGGGTCGGGCACGGCGGCATCGCCGATCGCGTTTTCGCCGTAGGCGATCGCATCGACCGGCGCCGCGTGGTTCGAGATCAGGTTTCCCACTTTCCAGCTCCCCGGAATCGTGACGCGATCGAAGCGCGAGACATCGGCGATGACGTCGCGCACCGAGCGCACGCCGCGCGCGCGCAGCGCGTCGATGAACGGTGCGAAGCCCGGCGACTCGTGACGCCAGCTTCCGAATGACGGATCGCCATCGCCGCGGAGGATCACGTCGTCGCCATCGATCCACAATTCGGTCGACAACCGGGTGTCGAACCCGAGGCAGTCGGCGGCGGTGGCCATCGCGAAGAGCTTGCGGTTGGACGCGGGGATCATCAGCGCGTCGGCATTGCGCTGATACACGATCGTGCCGTCGCCTTCCTCGATGTCGATGCCCCAGATCGCGCGTTGAAACGGCGGCGTCCCGATGAGCGCATCGATTGTCTGCCGCGGAGTCTGCGCCGCGGCCGAGGCGCAAAAGAGAAGAATGCAAACCGTTCTCACGCAAAGCTCCACTCTTCGAACGATTGCGCGTGCTCGAGGTTGTAGTGCGCGGCGGCGATGATGCGTTCGACCGGCGCGCCGGGAAAGCGCGCCGCGAGCCGCTGCACAGCGGCATGGGCTTTCAGACACTCGCCATAGTCGCGCGCGAATCGGTACACCGGGATCTCGAGTGAAGCGGCCTGGTGTGGCGCCCACCTCGGCGGCGCTTTGGTGATATTCGTCAGGTAATCGCGCACCCTCGCCCGAATCTCCGGCGCCGCCTCCATCGCCGCATCGAACAGAAACACCGCGTGCGCGGAAACGAGGTCTCCCTCACCCGCCGTCATCGCCTCGATGAGCCGTTCCAGCAGCGCGCGCTCGTCGAGCGCGCCGCCCTGTTCCTCATACCGATTGCCGCCATACGCAACGTCTTCCCACACGCCGAGTCGCAATGCCGCGAACCTCCCCTGCTCGCCGAGGATATTGGAGAGGCGCCATGCTGCGGAACTGACGATGAGCTTGTGGCCGAGGTCTTCGAAATCGTGCGTCGCGGCGGTGAAGTAGTCGCGCGCGAGATCGGGACGATTCAGTCGCGCCGCCAGCCAGCGCTCGGCGGTGATGCGATCGTCGAAAGTGGCAGGAACATCGCCGACCGCCGGTGGAGTGAGACTCGGCGGCTCGCTCCACGGCTGCCGGCTCGACGCCGCATAGATCGCGCACTCCGTCACGAGGTCGTCGAAGCGATCGCCTGCGCTTTCGCGCAGATCGTGCACGGCCAGACAGCAGAGAAGCGCATGCTTCGCGTGCTGCGAAGGGGCATAAGCGAGCACCGTGAAGCGCGCCACCGCGAGGAACGTCTGCTCGGAGCCATGCTCGTCGCGGTACGCGCGCACCGCGCCCGGGATGGCATCGAGATCGCGTTCGATGAAGGGTTCGTAGAGTGCGGAGGTGGACACGGTTTATCCCGAGCGCGCCGAGGGATGAACTCGAGTCACTTCTTCGTCTTCTTCTTCGCCGTCTTCGCCACGGCCGTCTTCGCTATTTTCGCAGTCGACTTTGCCGTCAACGTCCCCCCGTCATCCTCGGATCGGCTGTCCTCGACGTCGACGGTCTGGGTCATCGCGTCCGTTCCGGTCGGCGCGGGCTGAGGCGGCGGCGGGGCGATCGTCACCGTCGTGGCCGGATTCGCGGCGTTGTGGCGCCCCTTACAGGCCCCAGCCGTGAGGAGCAGCGAGGTCAAAGCGATGAACCAGAGCACTTTCTTCACGAATCCGTCTCCGCTGAAGCGAACGTTCCTGACGGCCTCGAGTCATGCAAGTTTCCTGACAGATTCGCTCCGCCGCGTGGCGATACAATGCACCCCTCATGGCCGGACGCAAACGGATCGGCATTTTCGGCTGGGGAATCGTGGCGCCGAAATCGCCGGACATCGACAGTTTCGAGCGCAATCTCGAGCAAGCCGACACGTGGCTCACCCCTTTTGACGGCTTCGGCCCGTCGAACTTCCTCGTCGGCAGTCCTGAGTTCGATTTCGAAAACTATCACCACTGGTTCGACGAGCGCTTCCCTCCGGCGAAGTACAAGCAACTGAACGACAAGATGGGACCGATGGTGAAGTACGCCATCGGTGCATTCGTGCAGTCTTTGCGCCAGAACGAAGGCATCGAGACGTACCTGCAGTCGCTGGGAACGAAGGCGCACGTGTACGTCGGCACCGGAATCGGCGACGTCGGGACGATCCACGATCAGTCCGTCCGATACGAACGCGCGCTGCGCAGGTGGAACGAGTTCTGGGCTGCGCCGGAGCGATGCGAGCCGCTCCGACGGCATCGATCGGGCGAAGCGGTTGACGCCTCGGCGCCGACCGATCCGTCGACGCTGACCGTCGGCTCCGAGGACTGGATCGAGGCGAAGCATGCATGGGAGACGTATTGGACGCTGCGCAGTGAAGCACTGCGGCGATACCTCACCGAAGCGGCCGCGATTCATTCCGAACCGGTGCCGCCGTCGTCGGGATCGGCAAAGCTCTCGAGCATCCGGCAGAAGCTGAATGGCATCCGCGCGCTCAATCGCCAGTGGGGCTGCCCCCAGGAGCCGTGGGCGGCGACGTCGCCGAATCTCCTGTGGAACATCGCGAACATTCCGGCCGCGCAGATCTCGATGCTCGGCAAGATCACCGGCCCTGCATTCGCGCCGGTCGCGGCATGCGCGTCGTTCGGAGTCGCTCTCAAGATGGCCAGCGACGCGATTCAACTCGGCGACGCGACGGCGGTGGTCGTCGGCATGACCGACGGCGCGCCGCATCCACTGGTGATCTCGGCGTTCTACAACGCGAACGTCGTCTCGGCGGACGCCGATGTGTCGCGACCTCTCACGGGCTTGAAAGGCACGCATGTCGCCGGCGGGTCGTGCGTATGGATCGTCGGCGATGCCGAGGCGATGATGCGGCAGGGATTCCGCCCGCTCGGGATGGAGATCGTCGGGATCGGAACCTCGTCCGACGCGCACCACATCATCACGCCGTCGAAAGGCGGGCCGCAGCTCGCGATGAAGGCGGCGCTCGAAAACGTCCGCGCCACCGACGTCACGACGTGGGACATGCACGCGACGGCGACGCCTGGCGATGCGACGGAGATCGAGCACTCGCTCGAGCTGCTGCACCCGGATGTGCTCTTCACCGCGCGCAAGGGGACATTCGGCCACGGGATGGCCGTCGGCGGCGGATGGGAGCTCACTGCACAACATCTGGGCATGGCGCGCGGCAAGCTGTTCCCCGTTCCGCTGACCGAAGGGGAGTTGCACGCGGATGTGAAGGTGCTCGCCGCGAAGTTCGTGCAGAAGGATGGCTGCGAGGTCTCCGTGGGCTACAGCGGGAAGCTGAGCATGGGCGTGGGCGGCATCAACTCATGCGTGATCAGCCGTTCGTGGGATCCACAGGAAGTAGAGACGAAGCTGCAGGCAGCACATCCCCACGAAGCGACGGTGAAACGGTAAACGCCACACCACAGCCTCTGCGATAAACTCTCCCCCCTCGGAACCACAAACCAAACAAACGAAGGAGGCCTCATGAGGAAGCTCTGTTCTGCCCTCGCCCTGTTGATGCTCCTGACCACGACCGTCGCGTTCGCCGATGACACAAAGCCTCAGATGTCCGCCGAGGAGAAGGCGGCGATGGAGGCGATGCAGAAGGCGATGACGCCCGGTGAGAATCACAAGATCCTCAGCAACATGGTCGGTTCATGGAACGCCAAGGTGTCGATGTGGATGTCGCCCGAGGCGAAGCCGACCGTGTCGAAGGGCACGGCCACGAATCGCTGGATCATGGGCAATCGCTACGTCGAACAGAAGTTCACCGGCACATTCATGAACATGCCCTTCTCCGGCCTCGGATACACCGGCTACGACAACGTGAAGAAGCAGTACTGGTCGAGCTGGATGGACAACATGTCGACCGGCGCGATGGCGATGACCGGTGCGACGGATGACGGCGGCAAGAGCTGGAAGTTCACCGGCAGCATGGCCGATCCGATGACCGGCAAGGACGCACCGTTCGAAGAGCACGTGACCGTCAAGAGCAGGAACGAGCACACGTTCGAGATGTGGGGCCCCGCGCCGGACGGCAAGATGTTCAAGATGATGGAGATCGTCTATACGCGCAAGAAGGCGTAGCCTGCTTCAGTGTGGCGCCGCCGACCTCGGCGGCGCCTGCGCAGCGCCGCTTTTGCTCGCCAAGCTCGCCGAGTCGATTTACGGTATTCCCATCGACCACGCGAAGTTTGCAAGCGACGTCGGAGTTCCATCTCGACTGGTCAAGACGATCATCGGGGCACATGCAACGCAGTCCGAGGTCAGCACGTCTTCCGCTCCAATAGTGGAGGCCTTCACGCCGTCGACGACTCGGCGCGATTCCCCGCCTTGCGGCGCCGACGGAGTGACGTGCGACATTGTCGACGCAACATCTGCAACCGCGCGGGCGGTGGCAATGCAGCAGCGGGCCGGCCGGCGATGGGGGTGTGGGCGGTGGAAGCGCCAGCCAGGAGCGAGCGCGGCGAGGAGAGAGAGGCGCGGGAGGGTGTGAAGCGAACGCTCGCCGCGCGAAGCGACGCGCGCGCAGACGGCGCCAGCCGGCGAGCACGCATGGCCCGCGGCCACTCGCGAGGCTCGAGGTTGTGGCGGGACAGGGCGGTGGACCGTGAGAGCACGACGGAACGTGTCCGCCTAATCTCCCGTTCGGCTGCGCGGCTCCGCACGCACTGCACGAACGATCTCGCGACCAGGTAGCGCGCGGGGCCGTGTCAGCCGCAACGGAAGATTAGGCGCAATGGCCTTTAGTTAAGCGAATTCGTACCGGTCGCGGATCGATTCTCGAATGGGAACGACGCTTCTGGGGGTCGACGACGTTGTAGTTGCTCATCTTCCGTTTGACGCCGCGGGGACCATGGCGGCCGGGCCTGTAGCGAACACGTTCGGCAAGCGTTTCGACGCGCATCAGTTCACACACGTAGCTTCGCTGCCGAGGGGGGAAAAGAAACGAACCAAGGCAGCTTTCGATGAACAACTCTGAGCGTGTGCACGAAGGAAAGCTCCTCGGTCGAGATGTCCTCTGAGAGTGCCGCATCGTGCATCACAGAGCGGATCCCAAAATGCGCAAGAAGCAGACCGTAGACGTCCTGCCGCACCAACTCCGGGAGCTTGCTTCGGAGGACAATCTGGCTGCCACGCAGATGCGTCTTGATCTCATCGAAGGCTGTTTCGATCGTCCACCGCTCTGCATAGAGGCGAGCGAGTTCGAGCCCCGGCGCCTCGCGGGGATCGAGAATGTTGGTCACCAGTCGGTATCTCTCCCTCGACCCGTCGATCCGATAGTCGATCACCCGCACAGCGATGCCCTCGCGGTTCTCCCGCCGATGCTTTGGCGAGGGGTAAATCTTGGCCAGGTACGATCCGTCTGCCAGCTGCCGGCCTCGGGGCAGCACCAGTTGCAGCTTTGCTCGCCACACGAGTGCAGCACGCGTAGCAACCGCTTCTTTCCACAGCGGATAACAGAAGAAGTTCCGGTCGGCCAGGCAGAGCATGTTCCTGCGCAGCAGTCCCAGCACCCGCCGCGCAAGCGTGGTCTCTCCCACCTCGTAACGATCCATCTCCGCCCCGAAGAACACGTGCGTCCCGTTCTCCACGAACCCGATCACTCGCGTCTGCGGATACGCGCTCCTGCCGCGCACAGCTCCCGGTCGGCCAAACGCGCGGAGGTTCTTCTCCGAATCGGCCACATCGAGCGTGAACGCGTCCATCGTCACCACCCGCCATCGCCCGAACCACGCCCCTCGCGTGATCTTCTTCGCGATGGGACGAACCACTTCACGGTAGAGCGCCTCGATCGGCTTCGCTCCCAGCCGTTGTCGCGCTTGCGTGATCGCCGACTCGGTGGCCACGCGAACCTCGCCCGGCCAGATCCACGTCGCCCCGTCGAGCAACCGCCGCAGCACCTCGCGACACCCCACCCCCACGAACAGTCCAAGCGCGATGACGTAGTACACCATCATCGATGCCGGCAGCAGTCGCTTTCGCGTTCCCTCTCGACCGGTTGCAGACAAAATCGCCCGCACCTTGTCGAGCGGAAACGCTTCCGCCAGCACGCCTATCCCAACCTGATCGACCGCGAACCTCCGAGCCGAAGCGCCCATCACGCCCTCCCTTCGGTCGGTATCAATGATCGCTTAACTAAAGGCCATTGAGATTAGGCGGCCCCCACAGGCCATGCTCGTCCCGCCGCGAGGGTGGGCGGGTGGCAGGGGGATCGGCACTCGTAGCTATTCGTCGTTTTCTCTGGTGAGGTCGTACAGGTCAACGTCGATACTGGCGTTCAACTCAGCAAGACGGCGAAGTTGAGCCGCCCGAATGTGTATCCCAGGGACGAACGAACGCGCGTACACGACGATGCTCAGCTCAACTTCTTGCTCGCTTGTCGCTTCCAGCAGTTCGCCCCAATGCTCTTCCAAAGTGGACAGGAGCTCCTCGACAGCATCTTCCACTTCCGACCTCTTTGGCGTCGCGATTGACCACCCATTGTGCTCATATCGCCGACTGCTGCGACCGACCGAATCGCCGGCTAGCCACTTCTTCGTTGGCCGGAGTTGCGTACGCCGTGTCAGAGCGTCAGGGTCGAACTCACTACCCGTGACGTTCAGCTCCGCAATGATCTCGTTGGTGTTTGCGGTCACGCTATTAACGTAGGTCATTCAGGTTAATTCCCGTCGGATCGCCAGGCCCTTTGCCGTTTTTGGGCTTGATATAAACGTTCCCGTTCTTGTCTTTGAAGAGGTCGTATTTGCTGGCATTCTTCCCACCCTTCAGCTCATGGATATCGTGTCCAGCCTTCTCCAACTGTTTGACCTCACCATTCGACAGACGCTTGTCTTGTGCGGGATTCCTGTCCTCCGATCCGCCGCCGCTGCGTGGATTGTTGTCCTGCGCGAGGTGGATGCCGGCATTCGCAGCGACCGCCGTTCCGTACGAGGCCACTCCCACGCCGACAGCTATCAACACACCGGTTTCTGATCCAACTACTGCTGTCGTGCCCCCCGCAAGCGTGAGGATTCCGCCACTCGCAGCAGCAGCACGATCCGCGTTGAACTGCCCCACTTGAAAGTCGGCGTTGCCAGTACGACGTGGTACCGGCAGCAGGAAGTCGCTGAACAACGCGTTGAAGTACCCGTTGACCGTGTCCCAACGATCTTCTCCGTTCGGATCTATGTACTTCATTGGGTTATTGCCAACGTAGCTGTAGCGATTCCACAACTGCGGTTCGCCCTTCGCCCTTTCGATGTTCAGGTTTTGATCGACCGATAAGAACCGGCCCAAATTGGGATCGTAGTACCGCGCATGCATGTAGTCGACGTACTCAGTGTTGTCCGTGTTCAGCAGGCCTAGGAAGTCGCGCCAATGGCCGGCGAAGCGCATCGCGTCGATGTGCGGATCGGCATAATTGAGCTGCTCCTGGTACGTCCGGGTCATCGTCGTCCCGAATGGATAGTAGTCGTGCTCGCTCAGGCTGCGGCCGGCCTTGTCCGTCACCACCCGTACGCTGCCGAGGTGGTCGAGGTGGTAATGGCGCTTGCCGCCGTAGCGGTACGTGCTGGTGTATCCCCACTCCTGCGTCTCACCGCCAAGCAGCGATCCTTCCCCGTAAAACTCATCCTGCTCCCAAAACCATAAGGTCAGGCTGTCGGCCTCGTACTCGCGCACGACCCGCCCCTCGAAATCGCGGATCGTCCAGCGCGAGAGCGAGTCGTAGACCTTTACCATCCCGATCCGTTCGTCGTTGGCGTCGTAGACCATCCTCCTGTCACCACCAGCAGTCGACCGCACGCGCGTCATCATGTTGAACGAGTCGAACTCGTACGTGCGCAGTCCTTCCTGCGCCGTCAACGCATTGCCGGCCGCATCGTACGTCACACCGAGCATGCGATTGCTCGATCCATCGACCGCGATCGTCGTCGCATTCGCGCCGCTCACCTGCTTCTCGATCAAGTTGCCGAACGAGTCGTACTTGAAACTCTCCGTCTTCCCGCCGACGGTCGACTGGATCAGCCGACCGGCGCTGTCATACGTGTACTGATCGTACTGATCGGTTCCGATCTGCTTGATGTTGCCGCTCCCATCATAAGCATATGCCTTCGGACCCCACAGCAAATTCGTATCGTCTTGTGCTTCGGAGGTAAATTCGGTTCTGGGTGCGACGTATCGTTCGTCCCAGCCCGCGAGCGACTCCCCCATCCAGATGCGCTGCAGATAAACCACTGCCTCGTCCTTGCGCAGTTCGTTCGCTGCCGCGAACGGCAGCGTGATGAACCGACGGTGATCGTTCTTGAACAGTACCTTCCCACCGTGCTTGGTTACATCCGGCTCCGGGTGGTCCTTCACGGATCGCGTCGGGTCTCCGGGGATCGGCGATCCCGGCGGCCAGAGAACCATCAAGTACGTTCCCATTCCCGCTGCCGGAGGCGGCAGCCGAGGAGCAGGCCGTTGCGCATACACAGCGATGGCGGTGAGCTGCAACAACAACAGAATGGCGGCGTTTTTCATCGTTCGTCTCACTGCGCCCGCTGCTGAACTTCGTTGACGGCCTGGGCACTGATCGCTACGTGATAAAGATCGGGATTCGTGTAATCGCGGACGCGGACGCCGAGCGCCTGCAATGCTTCGTTCATGCGCGCACGGCACGACAGGATCTGACGCGGCACGATGAACTGGCCGGGTGACGGCACGGGGTCGGCGGTGGCGAGAATGTTTGACCAGTTCAGCGCCGGCCATCCGACCGCCTCGCGTACTTTGTTGACGGCGGTCAGCATGGCGTCAAACGGCGAAGACGTCGCCACCTGGCCGGGGATCGCCGCGACGAACGTCATGGTAGTGGCGACGTCATAGTCGGTTTTGCCGCCGTTGTTCGAGGTGACTCGATAGACATACGTGCGCGCGGGGCCGAGTCCGGAATCCGAATAGCTGGTTGCGCCAGTGGTCGTCACAGTCGTCCAGACGCCGAGGGAGCGCCGTTCGAGGGTGTACTGAGTCGCCCCGGCGATCGGCGGCCAGCTTATGCCGACCTGGGTCGTCGTAATCGCCGTCGCCTGCAGTCCGTTCGTAATTGGCAGCGGAACCTGTATCGTGACGTCAGCCGTGTCGCTCCCGCAACTGTCCGTGATGGTGAAGCGGAACGTCGTCGTCACCGGCAGGGCGGCGACCTTGAGCGTTTCGGACGTGCCGAGGAGGCTATTTTCCGGAAGGCGCCACCAACTGTACGTGCGCGGCTGTCGCGCTTCCGGGCGCGGCGTCAGAATCCACGAGCCATCCGGCTGCGCTACGGCGTTGATGTCCCCCGTCGCCGGCGGGGCGCAGGAGCCGATCGTTACCTTCGCGTCCTGCGACTGCTCAAATCCACACGCATTAATCACCATCACGAAGTACTCGGTGGTCGCAGTCGGATTGACGGTAATCGACTGCGTGGTACCCGCAACCGTTGAATCCACCCTGTTGAACCACTGGAACTCGAATGGGCCTGTACCCGTCACGGAGACGCTAAGAACGAAACTGCCTCCAGGCGTGACCTGTCCGCCCGCCGGCTGCGCCGTGAACGTCGGCCGGAGACAGCGGTCGTAGCGACCAAAGGAGATCTGCGACGGTCGCGGCATGTTCGTGACCACCTGCGTGTCGGCGATGCCGTTCGCATGCGAAAGGACATTGCGCATGCCGTTCGGCCAGTAGCTGATGTCGTCGATGTAGCCGGAGAGTGTCTTCAGGCGGCCCGCGGCGTACGTCCGGGTCATGAGACTGCGATCCGGATCCGTGGGTGGGACGCCGCAGCCGTAGCCGTATTCACACATCGGATATTTGATCGTCTTGACCTGATCGAGCGCGTCGTACGCCACCGACATATTGAGTGACTGCAGGAACTCAGGGTAGCCCCCGACCTGCGAGATCGTGGTGTTGCGGTCCGTCTTTCTTCCTGCCGCATCCAAATATTTGAGTGTGTCCTCGATCTTGAAGAGAGGCTCGGCGGCCGTCACTCCGTAGTTGTAGCGTGCCGCGCGAACGAGCTTTCCGCGGCGAAGGTTCGTGCCGTCGTTGTTCGAATCCTCGTAATCGAATTCCTTCATGACTCGGAATTGCGGTTGATTCGGGTCTGGAGTCGACGGCGAGTAGAACGGATTGCGGCCGTCGATGCGCCGCAGCCGCTCGGCGCTGTCGACCGTGTAGATCAGGTCGAACAAGGTGCTCGCGCCGCTCTGCGTCTTACTCGTGGCGTGACCGCGCGGATCGTACTCGTAGGATGTCATGCCGCTCTCCGGCTGCGACTCCCATCGCAGGAAACCTCGGCCGTCGTAGTCGAAGATCCGGTTCTGGACTGACCCGGTGCTGGCTCGCATTTTGACGCTCGTCAGCCGGTTCGCCGCATCGTAGGCGTATGTGGTGACGACGTCTGCGCCGATGACGGAAGTCGCGGTTGTCGGTCCGGATTTTTCGGTGACGCTCACGAGACGACCGAACCCGTCGTAGTCCTCGGTTACCGTGACGGGCGTATCCAGTGAACCGCCGGTGAAGATTCCCGCAGTGCGCGTTCGCTGCCGGTCGCCGACATACGTGAAAGTCGTCGTGCTGTTGTCGGGTGCCGTCGCGGACTTTGTACGCCCCAATGCGTCGTACTTGTATTCTGTCTTGTTTGCCGCGACGAGCGCGCCGGGCGGAGGGCCTTGCCCGGTTGACTCCGGCTCCGACGTCGTCGCCACCCGTCCTTCGCAATCGTAGGTCGTCTGCGTGGCATTCCAACCCGACGGCCCTAACGTGGCGCTCCGGATGAGGCGACCAATTCCGTCGTACGCGAACTGACTGGCCAGCGAGCCGTCCGCACTGACCGTCGAGACGTCGACCTTCGCCGGCGTCCACGTGCCGCCGGCGCTGCCCGTGGCGTTCGTGTATGCGTAGGTCGTCACAGCGCCAGCCGGCGTGGTCATCGAATGCAGCCGCGCCGGCACCGCGTCGTACGAATAGGTCGTACCGACGCCCGAAGTGTCGCGCGCGCCCGTCACTACACCCGTCCACCGGTCGATCGTGCGATCGAGTGACAGGAAGCCGAGCGGCTGCCCGGTCACACGGTCGTAATAGCGCGCGCTCGCCGGAATGCCGCCGGTGTACACATCCCAGCCGTTCTCTTTTGTCGTGTACGAGCTCTCCACTTTGTACCATGGTTGCGCCGGGACCCCGATGCTGCACAGTGTCGAGCCGGTGTCGATCGACTGCACATCTCCGCCATAGTCGGATTCGAACTGCAAGTCGCCGTGGCTGCTGTCGTACGAGAAGACCTGGAGGAGGTCGTGCGACCCGGGAGTGGCACCGGCATGCACGCGATGCCTCAACATCACGCCGCGATCATTGTCGAAACAGAAGGTCTCCCGCTTTGTGACGCCGTCTTCGTTGCGCGTCTTCTCGCTGTAGGTGCGAAGCAGCCACGCCTTCGTCTGGCTGATCAGGTCGGATGAGGTCCAGGTCGGATACTGAACGGTCGTAATGACCGGCTTTGCGTTCGGGAAATTGCTCTCCAGCGTCGTCGTGCGGAACTGGCCGGCGCCGTTGTCGTCGCTGTAGGTAAACTGCGTGTAGCACGGTCCGCCGCAACCCGTGTCAACCGGGTAGACGGTGCGCGTGGAGACGAGCCGCGCCGTGTCGATGGGATGGTAAGGTCGATTCGGATACACCCCGCCGTCGTAGGCATCGTAGTTTGTCCGCAGCAGGCGCCCGTTCGAGCAATCGCCGTTGACCTCGCAATCTTCGTAGACCTCCGTCGCGAGGAGCCGCAGCGGATTCCTCAGATCGTCGGCCCCGTCGATGTCGCCGGGGTAACCCTGAGCGACGGGTACTGCGCGTTTTCTGAACTGCGGAGGGGGAACGCCGGCTGCACCGGAATGCGAGTAAACCCCGAGGTCCAGCGACGGCAACGGGTTGTTGACTGTGAAAGTTTCGTAAGCGAGGTGGGAGTAAACGTCAAAGTAATGATCAGTCCGCACCCGACGGTTCGCCGCGTCGACCGGCTCGAGCACCGACGTGCGCGACCAGTAGATCGGCCCCACGTAATTATAGGGAAAGTCAATTGTTCCACACGGGGGGTTGTCCACGGCTGTGGTCGGAACGAGCGGGCCAGCGTTCTGGACGTACTTCCATTCGCGCGTCGTCATTCCGTCGTTGATCGTGCGCGACGAAATGCCTGTCGTACCTCCACCTCGGCAAACCGTCGTCTGGGCACCGAGATCGTACCACCCCCAGAGAACGTACGTCGCAACGGCGCCGGTAGGGTACCTCATGCTGGTCAGCGTGCCAAATTCGCTGCACGTGCCGAGCCCGAAGTAGCCGAATTGGAAAGACGACGTGTCCGGCAAGTCGATGCGGCTCAGAGCAGGGATATCACTGTTGTAGCAAGACGACTGACCCGCGTACTCCGTATAGCTGAAGTCATAGACGGCGTGGCTGTTGCCCGCCGCCTGCAGGCTCATGTAATCGACCGTCGCGCCGCGGCTCCACCCGTCATGCATCGAGTCGTAATTCGTAAGCACCATCTTGTGTGTCCGTCCGACAGTATCACTGATGTTCCATTCAACTTCGCGCTTGTTGTCGCCGGACGAGTACGCGTAGGAAATATTGACCGCGTTGTTGTAACGGTCGCGCATCTGCTTGAGGCGCCAGACGGAGTGGTCGAGCACGAATCGATGGACTTCGCCGGAAGCGAATTCGACGTCGCGCGTGACCGCGTCGATCAGACGCATGCGCATGCCGTCGTGAACGTTCGTCTGCACGAAGTCGGTCGAGGAGCGCCCAAGCGCGTGCTCATCTCCCGCCGGGCCTTCGTAAACCCACTCAAGGTCGGTCCGAGAGTCGTTTTGCAGACTCGCGTCGTACGGCGGAAGAAGGCGGCCGAGCGAGACGCGCCATCCGATGCCAGCGTTCGAGCGCAGATTCGGATACCACTTATCACATGTGTGGTCCAGGCCCGTAAACTCGTCTCGGCAAGTCCAAGTCTCGTAATCCCAGATCTTGCCGTTGTAAACGAGCATGAACTGGTACGAGAGCGCCGAGCTGACCCTGTACGGAATACCGATCGGGATAGACATGGTGAGATTTCCGTTGAAGAGATTCACCGCATCCATGTTGTTGAAGTCGTACAGCTTGCCCGCTTGAAAGCCGAGCGCGTCAGCCGGCCCCTTCTGCGCGAACGCGGCAAGCGCGACCATTGAGAGCAGCAGTGCGAGTGTAGTTTTTCTCCTCATCGTCGGCTCTCACTTATCGATCGTGGCGATGAATACGTCGAGGTGCCCTGGATCGATCGCGACGACAGTGTCGCCCTTCCTGAGGTGCTTCGGCGGTTTGTCCTTGCCAGATACCGGCTTCGCGTCTTCGAACGCGAGTTGCACGCGCCCATCGCCGCGCTGATCGTGGTCGGTCGCCTCGCCGTCGAAGCCGGTCATGATCCAGGCGCCCGTTCCCGGCCGGACGAGGAGCATCGACAGGCGCGGCAGCCCGAGACCCATCGACGCGATCTCCCCCTCCACGTCCTTCTTCAGATCGTCGGCACCAATTGGCGAAACCAGGAGTGGGAAGTCGGCCGGCGCAGCAGCCGCCGCCTCTCCGCTGCCGGCGTCGATCGCGATCCAGACCGAGCGCAGCGGGACACCGCCGCTCGGCGCGTAGCGAATCACGCTGCCGTGGTGCTCATCGCTCATCATGACCGCGGCGGGTTTGACTGCGATTGATCGGAAGCTGCTAGTCCTCGTGCATGAGAACAGCACGACCGAGCCGCCGGGCGGCACGCCGCTGATGGTGACGGCCGCGGCGTCAACGGTGACACGGAACTGCGAGTCCGCTGCATGCGCAGCGCCGCCGACGCGCAGCGACGCGCAGAAGAGCAGCAGCGCCGTCACTAACGAGAAGGGCTGAATCCGGTTTCTCATCATCGGTTCTCCGTTCAGCGCGACGGCGCTACTGCAGTGAGGATGACGACAATGTCGCGCTGGCCGCTCCGAAATGGTTCAAGTGCTTTGCTGATTGTGGCGGCTTAATGTTCACAATTCTCCTTCGTGAAAAACGCGGCCGGTCAAGAGAAGACTACTGAAGGCTCAGGAGAACCAGAATCTGGCCGGTGCCAGCGCTGAGCGGCTGAAGCGCCTTACCAATGATGGTGCCCGGCCGATGGATCTTCGTTCCGCCGACATCGATCGGTATGGACTTCATTGCCACTCCGGGCACACCACTGGTTACGAGAAGATCCCCGATGTCGACTGGCGAACGGGAGGCATCCACCTTCACTAAAACTCGCCCCATCGTAGCGACCTGTTCCTTATCTGGCCCAGCCTGGCCCAGTACGATTCCGGGCGAAGCAGAAACGACTCCGGCCACGGACGTGTCGTACGCTGCTTGCGACGGCGTGACGCGGTTTGACGCAGCACGGTCGAGGACGACGACAGTGCCTGCTTCGAGTGCTGACGACGCCGGTACCCACTCGGCTACGTCCTGAAAGACCGCGTGGAACACATGTAAGCCGGTGATGTCGCCTGTCACTGTTAAATTTCCGGAAACGTTCGCTGATCCGGAAACATCGAGTCGCGCTTGAGGGGAGGAAGTACCGATGCCGACGTTGCCTTCGGGAGTGATCCTCACCCGCTCTACATAGCCGACGGTTCCGAGACCGGTCGTCTCGAGCGTCATGATCGTGCCTTGAGCCGTGGTCGTGAAACCCTCAGCCGCGATGAAGGTAATTCGACCGGTACTCCCGGTAAAGCCCGGAGTCATTCCTTCGTAGCCACGGCCGCTGAAGACCGCCAGATAGTCACCCGCCAGTGTCTGTGACGGTGCCGCCTGAGTGCCACGGGCGGAGCGGCCAGAAAACTGCCCGGCGATGGCTGTGCCGAACGCAGTATTCATGATCGGGCCGTTTCCGTTGTGCTGAACGTCGATCGGGCAAATGGGCGCACTCGTTCCAAGCCCCAGGTTGCCCCCGTTGTAGTAAATCGGGCCGCTGGTTGCATTCTGCGGCAGCCACTGGGCCCTTGCATCTGCGGCCGCAACGATTGCTGCAGCGACTATCCAGAGTTTGCCTCGCATTGGTCCTCCCGTTCCGGCGCAGAGTAGCGGTATCGCTGAATTATCTGTGGCGGAGTCTGAGAACCATAACTGACACCCCGATGTCAGTCACTAACTCTGTACTGCCATTATTAGCTCTTTCCTGCCACCAACCTCAAACTACGTCGAAATTCGGGGATCGTGGCAAAGCCAGCTGCGCGCGTTGCACAGGCTATGTCCATCCCCAGGTCGAGGTACTCCTCCGCGTGCCTCAACCGCACTCTCGCAAGGAGAAGATGCGGCGATTCGGCAATCGCGCGCTTCCAGTGTCGATAAAACGTTCGCTCCGGAATTCCCGATAACGCGATCAGCAATTTCAGGTTGGGAGCCTCGCAGCGAATCGCAAGCCGCGCAAACACGACGCGGAGCTCCGGTGAGAAACGAGCGGGATCCACGCCAATCTCCTGGAGGACCCTCTTCAGCGGGGCAACAATTGTACGATCGAGCAGCTCGGGATTCCAATGCTCGATGTCGCGCAACGAGTAGAATCTTAGAATCTCGGCCCCGGGCTCGGCGCGGACAACGACATCGACTCCGTGGGGGGCTATCACGATGACTGGCATGTGATGCTGGCCGTGTGGCATGCTGTTACTGTAGGTTATTACAAGCGAGTATCTCGCGTTCATTGGATGCTTGTGATACTAGAACGAGCTAGGAACCTCCCAGCCGCCTTCGACAAAGGTTTGACCGTGATCAACATGATGATTGTGGCGACCTCCAGCGCTCGTCAGCGAACGTCTATGACCGAGGTCACTGTTCGTCGTGATACATAAGTAGTAGCCGGTGCTCGACCCTCAGGTGTGAGACGCTCCCTAGCTAGCGGTGCCCCAGGAACCGACCGAGCCAGTGGCGCGCACTCCAGTAAAGCGAGCCAAAGCGCCACAACTTGCTCGCGTGGATTCGTTCGATCTCCTCATTTGTGCACTTCAGACGTTCTTCGGTAGCGTTGAGTTTGGATAACGAACCGCTCAGGCGCGCGAGATCCCCGTCCTTCTGAGCGAGCGATTCTCTCAACCAAGCCGCTTCTCGGGCGTTCTCTTCGCGAAGCTTGCGCAACTCAGCGTGAAGAGCGGCGATGCGCTCGTCGCGCAATCTCAAAACATCACCGAGCGATTGCTTCTCCGTGAGACCGGGCACGGGGTCCGACTGAATCCGCTCGTTTCCGACTCGTCGGAGATAGCCGCGGGGATTGAAGCTGACGAAGAACTTCTCGCGGGCTTCATCGACCGTGAGGTCATCATTGCCGCGCAGAAATTCGTCGACCGCCTCCATCGGGCCTGGGCCGTGATCCACGAACACGGGATGGCCGTTCACGTTCGTGTCCTCGACGATGAGATAGCTCCCCGTAGTCACGAATCGTGAATAGATCCGAAGCTCAGCGAGAACATGATCGCTGGCATGATCAGAATCGAGGATGACAAGAACCTTTTCGCTCGGACCGATGCGTGTGCGGAGATACTCCTGCACCTCACCGCTGATTGATGATCCTTCGATGTATTCGATTCGATGGTGCGCAGGCCTGCCGGGCCTCGGCATCACGTCGACCGTGTAGATGCGACCGTGGTTCATCAGATCGCAGACCGATGCGAGATAGAGCGCGCTCCCGCCGTGCAGCGTGCCGGTTTCGATGATGACGTCAGGCCGCACATCCCAAAGGATTTCCTGATAGATCCACAAGTCGAGGGGTGTCTTCGAGACTCGAACGCCCATCCAGTAGGTGTTCTGCCAGGTGCGCTTTCTATTGTTGTAGTAGAGGTAGTGGAAGAGATCGATGACTGACTGCCGAAACACCGGCTCAGCGAGGCGATCGAAATCGGGCTGCGCGGGAGAATCATGCGCCGCACCGCTCGTGCTGAACTCGCCGGGAACTCCGTTCGTTGACCGAGACAGCACCATGTGTCCGCCATGCCCCAGACGCGAGGCGACGACAGGATACTCGACTCCAAGTGATTTCAGGAGCAGGCAGGGAGGGCCGGGCTGAAGCCCAGCCTACGTCAGCGCAGTCTCCAGAAATCGCCCACCAGCCCGACCGCCGCAAATACCGCTTCCGCTTCCTCTACACTCTTGCGACGCCACTCCGGCGCGCGGCGATCGTCGCCGTGCCACGCATTCGCGAGGCGCCACTGCTGATCGAGCGTCATGGTTCCGCCGCGCGCGCGTTTGTGCTGGCGACACCAGCGATCGACGTGCTCTTCCGACCGGAAGAGGAGCATCGTCGATCACGTGAAGCAGATGTCGTCCCACCAGCGGCGGGCGGGAATCGCGTAATGCACGACGCCGGTCGTGTCCTCGAGGACGCCGCCGCGGACGCGCAACGGCATCGCATCGCCGCAGCAGCCACACGATGCCTCGACTACGCCATCCGCCTCCTTCATCGCCAGGATGCCGAGGGCGTCCCAGATGCAGTTTCCGAAGGCCGAGTAGTCGCCGCTGCGCACCAGGAACGGCGTCGGCACCGCGGAGAACGGCATCGCCATCCGGATCTCGCCGCTCGCGTCGAGGACGACGATGTGCGCATCGGCGAGCCGCTGCATCGCAGCGCGATCGCCGATCTCATCCCGCAAAGGAACGCGGCCCGTTGTCAGCGCGGCGTCGAAGATGAATCGGCGGACGTCGGCGTCGCTCACATCGGGCTCGTCATTTTGATCATCGCGAAGAACGCGCCCTGCGGGTCAGCGACGACGGAGAACCGCCCGACGTTGGCGATGTCCATCGGCGGCACGTGCGTGCGCGCGCCGAGCGACTGCGCCTTCTTCGTGCTCGCATCGCAGTCGTCGACGACGAAGTACACGAGCCAGTGCGACGGCGCGCCCGGCGCCTGACTCTTCATCATGCCGCCGATCGAACGCCCGCCGATCGTCCACTCGGTGTATTCGGGACTGACTTTCGCGCCCCAGCCGAACAGGCTCGTGTAGAACTTGCGCGCGGCATCAGGATCGGTCGCCTGCAGCTCGTTCCAGCCGAGCGTTCCATGCTCGTTCATGATGCCGACGCCGATGTGTTTCTTCGGCTGCCAGACCGCGAACGGCGCGACCTGCGGATCGATGATCATCGCCATGCGGCCGATGTCCATGACGTCGAACGCGTCCATCATGAGATGCCCGCCGAGCTTCTTCGCTTTCGCCGCAGCCTCATCCGCGCTCGTGACGCACACGTACGACAGCCAGTTCGGCGGCGCGTCTTTCGTCTCGTAGATGCCGGCAGCGTCCTTCCCCTTCTTCAGGCCGATGACGTAGACGTTGCCGTCGTCCATCGGAAACTCTCTGGCCGTCCAGCCGAACAGATCGCCGTAGAACTTGACGGCCGCCTTGCGATCCGACGTCGCGAGCTCGATCCAGCAGAATGTGCCGGGGTCGTGTTTGCTCACTTCCATGTTGCCTCCAGATCACTTCAACTTCATGCCCACAGCCTTCTCCAGCGACGACGGATCATCCAACAACAACCACTCGACCACCGACAGCGGCAACGTGCCGTTCGCGAGCAGATCGTCATGAAACTGGCCGAGGCGGAAGCTCGCGCCCTTCGCGTCGCGGTATTTGCCGAGGAGGCGCATGATCTGCCACTTGCCGGTGATGTAGCTGATCTTCTGCGTCGGATCGGTCGCCGCGCCGGCCGCCTCGCCCGTCGCGGACTCCTGATCGAGGCCGCCGCCTTCCATGAAGTACTTCACCGCCTGATCGAAGGTCCATTTGCCGGTGTGCAGATTGACGTCGACGCCGATGCGCGCGCTCCGGTAGCGCGACAACCTCAGGACCTGTCCAGCGCCCGCGGATTCCGGCGGATACAAACCCTCGCGCATCAGCATCTCTTCGGTGTACAGCGCCCAACCTTCGGCGAACACCGTGTCGCCCTGCTGGCGGCGAATCTCGCTCGGAACGTGATTCGAGATCGAGATCTGCAGGAAGTGCCCCGGAATCCCTTCGTGCCCGAGGATGGGGCGCGGGTCTTCGATGGCGGCGCGGATGTAGAAGTTGCGGCTGGCCGGGTTGTACGACGGGATGAAGTAGAAGCCGCCGTTGTCTTTGTCGTACAGCCCCGGAGGATTCATGAACCCGCCCGGACTCGTCGGCTTGAACGCCTCGGGAAGCTGTTTGATGAGAAACGGCCCGACGTAATCGGGAATCGTGATGAGCCGCTTGTCCTCGAGGAACTGGATCATCTCCTGCTCGCGGCTCTGATACGCGGCGAGGAACGCCTGCTGATCCGGCGGAATGTTGGCGACGCGCTTCGGATCGGGATCGGCGAGCGAAGGATCGGGCAGCAGCGCCTCGAGCGCGCGATACCGCACCAGCTCGACTTCGCCGAGGTGCGCGACTTCCTTCGAATCCATCGGGAGGAGAAGAAGGTGGCGCAGCATGGTGTTGTAGTCCGCCTCCCCCATCGGCCGCCACGCCCTCATCGACGGGATCTTCGCGTCGAGCCAGTCGGCGTAGGCATGCAGCGAGCGAATGGCGCCATCGCGCGCCGACTCGAACCGGCGCAGCTCGTCGGACGAGAGATCGCGCACGAGCGGCGCGAGGCTGTCGGTGAACAGCGGATCGATCGAGCGCGCTGACTCGGCGGCGAGCTGCGCGTAGAGCCGCACCGGCGCGGTGAGGTTCTTCTTCCCCTGCTCGATCATCGCCGGCATCGCGGCGAGGCGCGCCGTTGCGGCGAGAGCGCGCGTGCGCGGCGTGTCGTACTCCTTCTTCAGGAGCGAGAAGATCGCGTTGCTCGCCTCGCCGATGTACGTCTGCGGATCCGTCGACTCGCGGCGCAGGACGCGATTGCCGAACTCGAAGCCTTCGAGCTGCGAGCGGAAAAGGATCCAGTCGATCTTGTCGTCGCGACTCCAGCCGCTGATGTCGGTCGCCCGCACGCGCGCGAGGACGTCTTCGATGTGTGCCTTGCGCGCGGCGATCGCCGCGGGCGAGTAGTCGGTCAGCCGGTCGTCCCAGGTGTGCAGCCCCTGATCGGAGCTCCACACCGGGTAGTTCTTCTGTCGCCACTCGTAGAAGGCGTTCGCGGTCTCGTGAAGCGATTTCGGCGTGAGGCCCATCGGCTTTTTCGGCGGTGCGGCCGCGGCGATCAGGCTGACAGAAACAGCGATGAGGACCAAACGGTTCAAGTTATCCTCCTGAGAGCTGAGAGCTAAGAGCTGAGAGCTTATAGCTTAGAACCCGCCGCGAACGCGGACCCGACAACACGTGTTAGTAAAAGTATGAGAAATTCGTGGACCGGCGGAGAGGCCATCCGGACCATGCCCACTGAATCGGACGATCTTCCGGTCGCGGTACACCGCCTCGAGGCGGGGGCGTTCGAGCGCGTCATCGCGAAGTTCGAGACGGCGCTGTTCAACTACGCGCATCGGATTCTCGAGAACTCGTTCGATGCGCAGGAGGTCGTCCAGGATGCGTTCCTGCGCGCGCACCGCGCACTCACGCGTCAGTACGACGAGGAGCGATGTCGCAAGCTGGCGCTCCGCCCCTGGCTTTTCCGGATCGTTCGCAACCTCTGTTTCAACAAGAAGCGCTCGAAGAAATCGACCGCGCTGGAAGAGCCGCTCCACGCGTTCGACGACGGCCGTCTCGGGCCGTTCGTCCACGCCGCCACTTCGGACCTGGAGAAGAAGGAGGAGCTGGCGCAGCTCGATCGGGCCATGGCCCGTCTTCCGGTCGAGGCACGCGAGCTGATCGTCCTCCGCTTCATCGAAGAAATGTCCTACGCCGAGATGTCGAAGACCACCGGCTCGAACGAGGCGTCGCTGCGCGGAAAAGTATTCCGCTCACTCAAGCTCCTGCGCGACGTGCTCGATACGAAGGGAGTAGCCCATGCGATGTAGAACCGTACTGACGCGCATCGATGCCGTCCGGACGGGCGAGATGCCCGAGAAGAAGGAGCTGACCCAGCACCTCAGCACTTGCCCCTCGTGCGACGAGTCCGCCGGCGATGTCGCCACGCTGGCCAGCAATCTGAAGTCACTGGTCACGCCCGCGCCGCGCACGCTGCGCGAGCGCCTGACCGCCGCGATCCACGACCGCTTCGACACCGTCGAGGCAGGAGGGCAGACCGCCTGGGTCGCGTTCTCCGACAAAGGCATCCGCATGCTTCACCTCGGACGCACGACCGAGAAGCGATTCCGCAGCATCTATGCCCGGCGCTTCGCACGCGATCTCGTGCGCGGCAAACTTCCGGAGTCGGCGCGCAAGCAGATCGCGACCGCGCTCGCCGGCGAAGGAGCGGCGAAGACCGCGGTTGATCTGTCCGATCTCACCGAGTTCGAACGCGACGTCCTGGCCGTGCTGGCGAAGATTCCGCGCGGTGAGGTGCGCACGTACGCATGGCTGGCGCGCGAAGTGGGCCGGCCGAAGGCGGTGCGCGCGGTCGGCAACATCATGGCGCACAACCCCGTGCCGCTGATCCTCCCCTGCCACCGCGTCGTGCCGTCGTCAGGCGGCCTCGGCAACTACGCGCTCGGCACGGAGATGAAGCGCGAGCTCCTGCAGCGTGAAGGCGTCGCCACAGGCACGCTCGAGGACCTCGGCCGCAAGGGCGTCCGCTTCCTCGGATCGAAGACCACGCACATCTACTGCTTTCCAACCTGCCGCGACGCGCGGCGCACCCGGACGGAGAACCAGGTTTCCTTTCGCGGCGAAAACGACGCGCGCGCCCGCGGCTACCGCCCCTGCAAACACTGCAGACCGGCGGCGTGAGGTGCTTCCCATGACCGCAGATGCACTGCCCCTGTTCGGATCCGCCTCACAGACGTTCGATGTGGACGCGGTCGCGATCCCGGCGCGATCGTTCACCGGCGACTTCTATTACATCGAGCGATGTGAGGAAGGTCTCTGGTTTGCCCTCGGCGACGTGGCCGGCAAAGGGCTGAACGCGGCCGTCATGATGGCGATGATCCAGGAAGAGCTCGAGAACGCGATTGCGATCGCGCGGCGCGGCAGCGGCAATCCCGCGGCCGCGGTGTGGCGGCTCGATCGTGCAATGCGGGGGATCCTCCCGTCGAATCGATTCGCCACGGCGGTCATCGGCCGAATCGATCCGTCCGGCACACTCGTTCTCGCGAATGCGGGACACACTCCGCCGCTCCTCATCTCGGAGTATGGCATCGAGAGCATCGACTCGACCGGGCCGGTGATCGGCATGCTTCCGCGGCCGGCGTGGACGTCGGTCACGAGGCAACTGCGACGCGGCGACACGCTCGTTCTCTACACGGACGGGGTGACTGAAGCGTCGGATGCGTCAGCGGTGGAGTTCGGATCGGAGAGACTGACGTCGCTTCTCGCGGCGCTTCGCGAGGAGCCGTCGCATGGGATCACACGCGCGATCGCGAGCGCTGTCGAGGCGCACGCCGGCGTCGAGCGGCAGGACGACCTCACGGTCGTGGCGATCAAGATGTAACGTCATCCCGAGCGTAGCGAGGGACCCGGGCGGCGGTGCGGCTCGATGATCATTCATCGAACCACCCATCCCCCCAGGTCCCTCGCTACGCTTGGGATGACACCGCGCGACGGCGGCGCAGCAGAACGACGATGGCAACGATTGCCGCCGCCATGGCGCTCGCGGCCTTCGTGATCGTGCGGAGGACCGGCTCGGCGAGTGCGAATCGAATTTCGTGTTCTCCAGGCGGAACCGCGACGCCGGCAATTCCGCCGGCCATCTTTCTGATCGGAACCGGCGTCCCGTCGATGCTTGCGTCCCAGACAGGAAAGAACCATCGACGGAATGCGATCGACCCGCCGTTCGCGCTCGATACGGCAACGTGAGCGTTGCCCGGTGGCGCGGCGACAACGCGAATCGAGATGCCGGGGCTGAGGAAAGCAACCGGCTCTCGCCCGGCGCGCATGACTCGCGGATCGGCGTCGACGGGGAGATACGCGTCGCCGACGATCGTTCGCAAGCCGTACGTTCGAATGCGCTCGGGCGTGAGTAGCGCCGAGAAGCGGCGCATCTCCGATCGCGGCATGCGTGGATAAATGAGGAAGATCGGCAGTGCATTGACCAGAGCGACCCCGAGAAACAGCGCCTCGACGATGCGTGTCGTCCGCGGCCACGCGCGCGCCGCCTGAGGCAGCAGCATCGCGAAGCCGAGGATCGTGACGACGGCGAGCGGCCCGACGAGCCGCCACGGAAACTGCAGATACCGAATCAGCGGCAGCCGCTCCCAGACAGGCGTGCTGACGCGCAGCATGAGCAGGATGAGCACCGCCGCGGCGATCGCGCACGCTTGAAGGACGCGCCGCGCGTGAGAATCAGATCCCCGCCACGCAATCGCGGCGATCAGAACGACGGCCACCATGATCGCACCCAGGTAGCCGCCGCTCGAGTATTCGCTCGGCGGATTCAGCACGATGAGGGCCGTGGGCCGCGGAAACTGATTGTGAAAATCGAATTTCCCGGCGATCAGCGCGTCACTTCGAACGGCGAGCTTCTGCAGCGCCATCGCCGGCAGCCAGAAGAACGACGTTACGGCGAGAGCCGCCGCGACGCCGGCCAATGTCGGAAGGAGCGCTCGGACGTTCCGGTGCACGAAGATCGCGATCGAAACGACCATCGCGGTCGCGACGAGTGACGTGAGGTTGTGAGCGAGGACGCACCCCGTCAGCGAAAGGAACGTCCACCAGAAGCGGCGATGCGGCCGCGGCGACACCGCACCTGCAATGACGCCCGGAAGCAGCGCCAGGGCGGTGACTTCCGCGTTCGCGTTGCGGATCCAGATGTCGGCCAGCACGTAGGGATGCAGCACGAACGCAATCACGGCCACGCGGTGCCCGACAGGTCCGGCGATCTCGGCCGCCGCGCCGCGCATCATCAGCGCCGCCGCGATCACCGACAACACGAGCGCCGCGATCGACGCATCAGGAACGTGCGGAACGATGAGCGTGAACAGCGACGCGATCGTTGCGAACAGAGGCGCGTAATAGAGGAAAACCGGCGAGCCGAACCCGTGATAGTCATCAGGCGCCCAGAACGGCGGTAATTGACCGGCGGCGAACGCCTCGCGCATCTCGGCGACGCGCGTCAGCTCGTAGGGCCAGTCGGTGCCGTGCGGGAAGCCGTTGACCGCAAGGATCGCGATGACGATGACGACGGCTGCAATCGGGAACGCCCGCGCGTAGCGGGCGTCGCCGTCGTCGGGCTGCATGCGTGTGATTATGAACGATCGCCGTGCGCGACGTAGCCGGCCAGCGCCGCCTGCCACGGCCGCATCTGAGGAAGGTGAAGCCGTTCCGACAAAAGGCAGCGCATCGGAGTGCACGCCGGACGAGGCGCCGGGCGTTGCATCGACGCTTCCGTCACGACTTCGATGAGCTGGTCGGCGACGCTCTCCGGAACACCGGCGATGCGCGCCGCTTCGCGCCCGAACGTCTCGTACGAACAGATCCCCTCGTTCACGACGTGATATGTGCCACGCACGCCGCGATCGACGATTTCACGCACGCGATCGGCGAGATCCTCGACGTATGTCGTGTTCGCCCGGGTGTCGCAGATCGCCTGCACGCGCTCCCCGCGGCGGAGGCGCGCGGCCGCGGAACCGAGGAAGCTGTCCTTTCCAGGCCCGTAGACCCAAGACGTGCGGATGATGAACGCGCGCTCGTTCGCTTCGAGCACGGCTCGCTCACCGGCGAGCTTCGTCGCACCGTAGACGTTGATCGGCTCCGGCTCGTCTTCGATCGTGTACGGCTCGCGCGCTTCGCGCCGGCCGCTGAACACATAGTTGCTGCTGAAGTGGAGAATCGCCGCGCCGCGACTTGCGGCGATCGTGGCCAGATTGGCGGGCCCGTGGACATTGACGCGCGCTGCGAGCGCGGGATCGCGCTCACAGGCGTCCACGCCTTTCACGGCGCAGTTGATGACGAGCTCGGGATTGATGCGCTCGAAGACGCTCTGCACCGCCGCCGGGTCGCCGATGTCGAGCGCCGCGTGACGCAGCGCAAAAACATTCTCGAAACGAGAAACGAGCGCCGAGGCCACTAAGCCACCGGCGCCGGTGATGAGTACTCTCATTGAATCCTGGATCGCAGACTGTGGATTGGCTCTTGGCTGTTGGCTCTTGGCTCCCGGAGCAGCGCTTGGTCACAAGAGCTGAGAGCTGGGAGCTAAGAGCTAAGAGGCTAAGAGAATAGATGAGAAACCGACGATCTAGGATCTCTTCGTGAGCCCGCGCGGCGTCGATTTCACCAGCGCGTTCTCGCGATCGATGCCGTGACGCTTGTCGAGCATCGTCTGACGGATGAAGTCGAGCAGAAGGTCGAACTCCATGTCCGCCTCCGCCATCATCCGCTGGAGCTGCAGAACGACTTCGACGCCGGCCAGATTGACGCCGAGGTCGCGCGTCAACGTGAGGATCATCTCCAGCTTCTTGATCTCGTCCTCGCCGAAGAGGCGCGTGTTGCCCGCTGTTCGCGTCGGCTTGATGAGACCTTCACGCTCGTAGAGGCGGAGCGTCTGCGGATGAATGTTGTATCGCTCCGCGATGATCGAGATCATCACGTATCCGTCTGACCTTCGGCGTGCCATTGTCTCTCCGGTACTCCTGCCTCTGTCATCCTGGAGCCGCGTAAACGGCGAAGGATCCTTCAGCCGCGGGCGATGGCCCGCGGCTTCAGGATGACGTGACGCAACGGCGTCACGTCACTTGTTCTCGTCCACAACCTCGGCTTCGATCACGTCGTCCTTCGAACTGCCGGAGGTCTGCTGACCGCCGCCGCTCTGCTGCTGACCTGCGCCCGCCCCCGCACCCGCCCCGGCGCCCTGCTGCCCTTGGCTGTACATCGCTTCCGCCATCTTGTGCGACGCCTTCTGCAGATTCTCGGTGGCGCTCTTCAGGTTGTCGACCCCACCCTGCTCCATCGCCTTGCGCGCTTCGCTGATCGCGTTCTCGAGGTTCTGCACATCCGAGCCCGAGATCTTCTCGCGGTTCTCGTTGAGCATCTTCTCGACCTGATACACCAGCGAGTCGAGGTGGTTCTTCGCCTCGATCTCCTCGCGGCGCTTGTGATCCTCTTCGGCGTGCGACTGAGCGTCCTTTACCATCTTGTCGACGTCGTCCTTCGACAGGCCGGAGGAGCTGGTGATCGTGATCTTCTGCTCCTTGCCGGTGCCGAGGTCCTTGGCCGACACGTTCATGATGCCGTTCGCGTCGATGTCGAACGTCACCTCGATCTGGGGGACGCCGCGCGGTGCGGGCGGAATGCCCACCAGATGGAACGCGCCGAGAAGCTTGTTCGCGGACGCCATCTCGCGCTCGCCCTGGTACACCTTGATCTCCACCGACGTCTGGTTGTCGGCAGCGGTCGAGAAGACCTCCGACTTGCGCGTCGGGATCGTGGTGTTCCGCTCGATGAGCTTCGTCATCACGCCACCGAGGGTCTCGATGCCGACCGACAGCGGAGTGACGTCGAGAAGCAGCACGTCCTTGACGTCGCCGCCGAGAACGCCGCCCTGCACGGCCGCTCCGATGGCCACGACTTCGTCAGGATTCACGCCCTTGTGCGGCTCCTTCCCGAAGTAGTCCTGCACGAGCTTCTGCACCATCGGGATCCTTGTCGAACCGCCGACGAGCACGACCTCGTCGATGTCCTTCGGCGAAATGCCCGCATCGGCGAGAGCCTGCTTCAGCGGTCCCATCGTCTTCTGCACGATGTCGCCGATGAGCTGCTCGAACTTGGCGCGTGTGAGCGCCATGTTGAGGTGCTTCGGACCCGAGGCGTCCGCGGTGATGAACGGAAGATTGATGTCGGTGGACATCGTCGAGCTGAGCTCGATCTTCGCTTTCTCCGCCGCTTCTTTCAGACGCTGCAGAGCCATCTTGTCCTTCGACAGATCGATGCCCTGGTCCTTCTTGAACTCGTCGATGATCCAGTCGATGAGGCGCTGGTCGATGTTGTCGCCGCCGAGGTGCGTATCCCCATTAGTGGACTTCACTTCGACGACGCCCTCGCCGACCTCGAGGACGGAGATGTCGAACGTACCGCCGCCGAAATCGTAGACAGCGATCGTCTCGTCCTTCTTCTTGTCGAGGCCGTACGCCAGAGCGGCGGCCGTCGGCTCGTTCACGAGCCGCTCGACTTTGAGTCCCGCGATCTCGCCGGCGTCTTTCGTCGCCTGGCGCTGCGAGTCATTGAAGTACGCCGGAACCGTGATCACCGCCCGCTCCACCTTCTCACCGAGGTAGTCCTCGGCAGCCTGTTTGAGTTTCTGCAGGATCATCGCGGAGATCTCGGGCGGCGAATACAATTTGCCCATCACCTCGACGCGCACGTCGCTGTTCGGTGCCCGCACCACCTTGTACGGCACCATCTTCATCTCTTCATTCACTTCTTCGTACTTGCGTCCCATGAAACGCTTGATGGAGAAGACGGTGTTCTCGGGGTTCGTGACTGCCTGCCGCTTGGCCACCTGCCCGACGAGGCGCTCGCCGTTCTTGGCGAAGCCGACGACCGACGGCGTGATGCGGCTGCCTTCGGCGTTCACGATGACCTTCGGCTCATTGCCTTCCATGACAGCGACGACCGAGTTGGTCGTTCCGAGGTCAATGCCGATGATTTTAGCCATAAATGATTCTCCTTATGCGAGTTACCAATATATTAGTGTCCGATGATCAACTTCATGCTGTCATCATAAACCTGAGTCTAGTATTGTTAATTCCTGCAGCAAAAAGCGGGCCCAACCCTCGCGCATCTGTCTGGTACCGCACAAAATACCGCCGCGGAAGGGGCGGCATTGCATCTGTTGTTATGATCGCGGCGGAGGAAGCTATCAGATGGAACCCTACAACCAACAACCACAGCCCGCGTGGGTGAGCGCAAGCACGGCGGAGATGGCCGAGCGCGAGCGGGCGCTGTTCCGCTCCGTGTACGGCTGGATGTTCGGAGGGCTGCTCCTCACGGCCGTGGCATCGATGTGGGTCGTGATGTCGCCGGCGATGCAGCAGCTGGTGCTCGTCAACCGCATCGTGCCGTGGGTGCTGATGCTTGGGGAGCTCGGACTCGTCTTCTACCTGTCGGCCGGCATCAAGCGGATGTCGCCCGCCGCGGCGGCGTCAGCATTCCTGGTCTTCTCGCTCCTGAACGGTCTCACTCTCAGCGCGATCTTCTTCGTCTACACGGCGTCGTCGATCGTGCAGGCGTTCGTGACGGCCGGCCTGATGTTCGGCGCGATGAGCATCTACGGCATGGTGACGAAGCGCGATCTCACCTCGTGGGGATCGTTCTTCTTCATGGGGCTGATCGGCATCGTGATCTGCTCGGTCGTGAACATCTTTCTGCGCTCGAGCGGAATGTCGTTCGTCATCAGCATCGTCGGCGTTTTCGTGTTCCTCGGGCTCACGGCGTGGGATACGCAGAAGATCAAGGCGTACGCGACCGCAGCCGGCCCGAACATGCACGACAAGATCGCGATCTACGGCGCGCTGTCGCTCTATCTCGATTTCATCAACCTGTTCCTGATGCTGCTGCGCCTCTTCGGCGACCGGCGGCGATAACTGACTCTGTGTGGCGCCGCCGACCTCGGCGGCGCTTCACGCCGGCCGTTTCGCGCGCCGCCCCACCATCTTCTTCAGCGTCAGCGCGTTGTCGACCGCGTACGCGGAGTCGTCATTGTCGAAGTAGACGTAGACCGCGTTCACCTTCCGCTTCCAGCCCCGAATCCGCTCGGCCCAGACCGCGAGCTGCTGGTCGCTGTAACTCCCCTGGTACTTGAACTGCGTCGGACCGTGAAGCCGGATGTAGGTCCAGTCGGCGGTGATCTCCACCGGCGACTGATAACCGCCAAGCTCGTAGATGCAGAACGCGGCGTTGTACCGCCGCAGCATGGCGTACACCGCGCCGGTCATCCATGTCGGATTTCGCAGCTCGAATGCGTATCGGTGCTTTCGCGGCAGCTTCCCGAGAAACTCCTCGAGCCGCTCGAGGTTGACGTTCCAGCGCGGCGGGAGCTGCCAGAGAATCGGCCCGAGCTTCTTGCCGAGACGCGCGGCACGCGGGAGAAAGTTCGAGAGCCCACGCTCCGGATCCTTCAGCTTGATCATGTGCGTCAGAAACCGGCTCCCCTTCACCGCGAAGATGAAGCCGGGCGGCGTCGATTTCCGCCAGGCGTTGAAGGACTCCTCTTTCGGCAGGTGGTAGAACGTGTTGTTCAGCTCGACCGTGTCGAAGTCGCGCAGGTAGTACTCCAGCATCTGCGGCGGCTTGATGGACGCCGGGTAGTAGCGCCCGATCCAGTGCTCGTAATGCCAACCTGACGTTCCGATTCGGATTTCTGCCGTCATGTCCTGACTGACTGATCCCGAGCGAAGCGAGGGATCATCTCCGGCGCGGCCCGGAACCGCGCCACTCTGCTCTCACGGGAATTCTCGCATGTCGCACTTCGCTCGGAATGTCTGCGAACTGCATAATGAGCGGGTGCTCGAGCGCTTCGTGATCGCCGGCCGTCACGGCAGCGTGCGCACCGAAGTGATCGGCGGAATCACGACGTTCGTGTCGATGGCGTACATCATCGCCGTCAACCCGGCCATCCTCAGCTACGCGGGCATCCCCATCGGACCGAGTACCGTGGCGACGATTCTCACCGCGGCGTTCGGGACGCTGTTGATGGGCCTGATCGCGAACCGCCCGTTCGCGGTCGCGCCGTACATGGGAGAGAACGCGTTCATCGCGTTCGGGCTCGCCGCGTTCGGCATCACGTGGCAGCAACGCCTCGGCGCGGTCTTCATCAGCGGTCTCGTGTTCCTGATCATCACGATGGCCGGCCTTCGCACGCGACTCGTCGAGGCGATCTCGCCTTCGATGAAGCACAGCTTCGCGGCCGGCATTGGGCTCTTTCTCACATTCATCGGGTTGACGGAGACAGGCATCGTCGTGCCCGGCAAAGCCGTGCCCGTGCAGATCGGAGACCTGCGCACCGCGACGGCGATCCTCGGCATCTGCGGCTTCGTGCTCACCGCGGCGCTGCTGCAACGGAAGGTGCGCGGCGCGATTCTCATCGGCATGGTCGTCACCGCGGCGGCGGGGATCATCGCCGGCGCGGGCGAAGCGCCGCACGCGATCATGGCGCTTCCGTTTCGAGGGCAGTATGACCTCAGCGCGATCGCGCTGAAGCTCGACGTCGTTTCGGTTCTCCGCCTCAGCTTCCTGCCGATCCTCCTCACGCTGTTCCTGATGTCGCTCCTCGACACCCTCGGCACGCTCGTCGGCCTCGGCGCCGCCGCCGGACTGCTCGATGAACATGGCAACTTCCCCGACGTCGAGAAGCCGATGATCGTCGATGCGCTGTCCTGCATATTCAGCGGTCTCATCGGAACCTCGACGAGCGGTGCTTACATCGAGTCCGCGACCGGCATTCGCGAGGGCGCGCGCACCGGCCTGGCCTCGATCGTGACCGCCGCAATGTTCGCCCTCTCGCTTTTCTTCATCCCGCTGTTCGAGCCGATGCAGACGCTTCGCTTCGCGTATGCGCCGCCGCTCCTCGTCGTGGGGATGCTGATGGTCCGTTCGATCGCGAACATCGCCTTCGACGACGTGACGGAGTTGCTGCCGGCGTTCGTCACGATCGTGATGATGGTGTTCACCTACAACATCGCGAACGGCCTGACGGCCGGCCTGCTTCTATATCCCGTGATGAAGATTCTCGCGGGCCGTTGGCGGGAGCTGCGCCCGACGACGGTCGTCCTGGGCGTGATATGCGCGCTGTACTACGCGGTGGGCCTGGTCCACTGAGCCGCCGCCCGATTACCGCCCGTTTTCCTGAAAGTTCAGGGTAGGGAAACGCTCGTGGCCGTCACTCCTAGAGCGGATCGGTGTCATGAAAGTTCTCTCCGCCAGTTGCCCGACCGCTCCCCAGCCGGACAACGGCGCCGTGGAGATCATCCTCTCCGCCGAGCAGACGGCGTTCCTCGAGCGGCTGCGTCAGGAGATCGGGCCGGATATGCCGGTGGCATTCGGATGGCCACACGCCATCCGCACGATCCTGGAGAGGATCGAAGAGAGCGGCATCGATCTCACTGACGCGAGCAGCGAAGAAGAAATCGCCCAACTCGGTGCCGACGGGCTCCGAGGTGTGACTGGAAGGCAGTCGAGAACGGTTACCGAAGCGCTTTCCGCTTCGATGGGGATCCGTTCAACAACTCGACCAGTGTGTCGATCGAGTCAGCCTGCGACAGATCGATTCCGCTCTGGAAAGCGGCCTCGATCAAGCCGCGGATGATCTCCGCTCGACTGATCGCCTTGCCGTGTTTCAGTCGGATGTCGATGGCAAGACGATCCAGGTAGGCGACATGGCGGTCCAGCAGGACCACCGTGATTTTCGCCCAGGGCTCTGTGTGGACGATGGGGCGACCGCGGTTGCTTTTTACGGGGCTCACGCGCACTCCTATTCCATTGAGTTGTGAGAGACGATTCGGGAGTTTACTTCCTTCCCAAGTCGAAGTCTATCCTTACGGATGTGCCTAAAGCCGTCGCCCGATCGTCAAAAAAACGATAAACCGCGCCTGGCCCTGCATTTTCCAGCCGAAAGTCGCGGCGAATCGGGGGCTCAGGATAGAGCGCGTTTCATGAAGGTTTTCAGCCCGAGCGCGGTAAATAGTGCCGTCAGCAGCACCAGCGCGCCGGTGCTCGCCCACACGTTCATGTGCGGAAGCGATGGCGTCAGAGCAGCCCGCAACCCTTCGGACACATAAACCAGCGGATCGATGAGGACGGCGTACTTCATCACCGGCACGGCGTCGAGCCCGCGCCATGGGTAGTAGGTGCAGCCGAACATGAGCATCGGCGCGAGGATCACGCTGAACATCAGTCCGATCTGCTGGGGCGCAATGCCGGTACCCAGGAAGAGCCCGATGGCCGAGAACGAGGCGCCTCCGAGGATCGTCATGAGCAGGAGAGTCCCGGCCCGTGCAAACGTCAATCCCGGGATGGGCCCCATGATCAGGCGCGCGATGGGCAGCACGAACAGGGCGGCGATGACGCCCTGGATCACGCCGGACACGATCTTCTCGATGGCAACCAGCTCAATCGGCACGGGCGCGAGCAGCCGGTCCTCGATCTCTTTCGTGAATCCGAAATCCTGAACCATCGGCAACGCGACGGCCTGGACGGCGGAAAGCGTGAGGCTCAACGCCAGAACGCCGGGAAGCATGATGCTCGTGTAGTTGCGGCCGATGATGCCCATCCGCGGCATCAGGAATCCGAAGATCGTGACGAACAACAGGGGCTGCAGTGTCGTGCGTACGAGGAAGTACGGCAGTTCGCGGCGAGCGACGGTCAAGTCGCGCAGAAGAAGGGCGCCGAAGACTCTCGCTGCCGGGACGTTCGCGCTGGAGGCGTTCATGTCAGTTTCCTTCCCGTGAGGCTGATGAAGAGCGTTTCGAGACTCGGTCTTTCGAGGTGGATATCGCGAACGGTGAGACCATGCGCCTCCCCCGCCGCGATCACGGCAGGGATGATTTCCCCCGCGCGGCCGCTGTAGGCGCGGAGCAGCGGCCCGCTCGCACTCGCATTCGAGATGCCGGGGATCTTCGCGACATCGCTGACGACCGCCGAAGCATCGCGGTCGAATGTGACGTCGACGAGCGTGTCTCCGGGAGCCTGGGCCTTGAGATGCGCGGGCGTGTCGAACGCGAGGAGTCTGCCCTGGTCGATGATCGCCAGGCGATCGCAGAGCTGATCCGCTTCCTCCATGTAGTGCGTCGTCATCACGATCGTGCGTCCCTGCCGGTGCAGGTCGCGAAGAATCTCCCACAGCGCGAGCCGCGCCTGCGGATCGAGGCCGGCCGTCGGCTCGTCGAGAAAGAGGACCCGCGGCTCGTGAATGAGCGCGCGCGCGATCATCAACCGCTGCTGCTGTCCGCCCGACAGTGCGTCGACCTTGCCGTCGCGTTTCTCGGCGATTCCGAGGCGCTCGAGGAGCGCATCGGCGCGCCGTGTCGCTTCGGCGCGAGGGATACCGAAGTACGAAGCATGAAAGACGAGGTTCTCGACGGCGGTGAGGCCGCGATCGGGATTCGGCCGCTGCGGAACGACTCCGATGCGGCTGCGCACGGCGGTTGCCTCGGTGACAACGTTCGCTCCGGCGACAACGGCCGCGCCGGAGGTCGGGCGAACGCGCGTCGTCAGGATGCCGATGGTGGTCGTCTTCCCCGCGCCATTCGGACCGAGAAGTCCGAAGAGCTCACCGTCCTGGACGCGGAGGTCGAGC
>Ga0210377_10000086_pt1 | contig 80321 bp, 59 predicted proteins | sample PLM4_65_b1redo_FD_155480 | JGI IMG/M metagenome (GOLD analysis project Ga0210377, IMG submission 155480) | Groundwater sediment microbial communities from an aquifer in East River, Colorado, USA - PLM4_65_b1 redo | ecosystem: Environmental > Terrestrial > Soil > Riparian zone | place: USA: East...
CGGGTAGCCGAGCGGATCGCCGGCGCCGATGTGCACCCGGAGCGGTTGCGCGGGGCCGGGCCGGTTGCTCATGCGCCTGCCTCCGGTCCGCCGCCGGCAGCGGCGCCGCGCCACGCCAGCAGCGCGCCCAGCTCACGATGCCGGAGCAGGTCGGCGACCGGACAGGTCACGACCCAGACACCGACGATGACCAGGCGCAGGGCCAGCGGGCCGGTGAACGCCAGCGCCACCGCCGCCGCGAGGGTCTGGATGGCGATGTTCGCGATCCGTCCCCAGGGATAGCGGATCGGATAGCTGCGCTGCGCGAGCACGAAGGTGCCGGCCAGGTAGGCGGCGTAGGCCGCGAGGGTCGCGATCGCCGCCCCCATCCCCCTGAAGGGCGGTATCAGCACGACATTGAGGATGAGGTTCAGGGCGGCGGCTCCCATCATGATGGACATCTCCGGCACCAGCCGGCGTTTCAGGTGGATGCCGGCCGAGACGCAGTATTGCAGCCCGTTGCACGCCACCGCCAGCATCAGCACCGAGACGATGGGGCCGGCGGTCGCGAACCTCCCGCGGCCGAGAAGTTCCAGGATGACGTCGCGTGCCGCGGTCACGGCAAGAAAGAGAGCCGCGAGCAGGAGCGCCATGGCGTGCGTGGCCCGCGCGAAGAGGCGCGGCGCTCCGGGATCGTCGGCACGCGAGTAGAAGAACGGCTGCCAGGCGTACAGGAACGGCACCAGGACCAGCGCCTCGACGATCGCCGCCACCTTCGCGCCCATGACATAGACCCCCAGCACATCGAGGCCGTGGTACCAGGGGATCATGTAGCGGTCGGCGACCTCGAGCACCTTGCGGCACAGGAGTCCCGGCAGCATCGGCAGGCCGAAGGCGAACAGCGGCGCCAGGCGGCGGAACTCGAGGTTCCAGCCGATCGAACCGAACGACCAGGCCCACAGCGCCGCCCCGACACCCCCATAGGCCAGGATGCCGGCGAGGAGCATGCCCTTCAGCCCCAACCCCCGGCCGATGATGAAGTACAGATTCCCCGCCACGAGGAGGACGAACGTCGACAGCGACCAGGCGACGTAGTGCGCCGCCCGCCGGCGCACCTTGAGGAGCTCCATCGGCATCTGGTAGAGCGACAGGGCGAGGAAGAAGCCGGCGCCGAGGACAATCCAGGCCGGCTCACCGGCGTCGCGGAACATCAGGCGCGCCACCACCTGGCGCCCGGCCAGGAGAAGCGCCGCCGCCAGCACCGCGACCGGCACCAGGAGCGCCGCGAGCGCGCCCACCAGGCGGCGGCGCTCCTCTTCGGTCTTCGTGTCGAGGTGGATGCCGCGCACCAGCCCCTGGGGCAGGCCGATCGAGGTCACCAGGATCAGCACCAGGGCGCCCTGGTAAATCTGGTCGGTGGCGCCGAACTCCGCGGTCGAGAAGTAGCGCGCATACAGCGGCACGAGGAGAAACCCGGCGCCGCGCTGCAGGAGATTCGACAGCGCATAGAGCGACGAGCTCCGGAAGAGGCTCCGCAGCGATCCGGCCGCGGCGCCGGTCACCGCCGCACCCCGGCCGCCGGGAGGATCGATGCCGCCGGGAGGGCCGACGCCGCCGCGAGCGCCGCCTCGATCCGGCGCGCCGACTCCTGCCAGGTGAACCGTTCGAGGACGAACCGTCGCCCCGCGGCGCCGCGGGCCCGGCGGTAGTCCGGGTCGGCGAGCAGCCCGCGCACCGCCGCCGCGAGGGCGTCGACGTCGCCGGGCGGGACATACTCGAGGTGATTGCCGTAGACGCTGCGGAAGATCGGGATGTCGGAGACGAGACACGGCTTGCCGAAGTAGAGCGCCTGCATCGGCGGCATGCCGAACCCCTCGAAGGACGAGGGGCTGACGACGAGGTCCGCCTCCCGGTAGCGCTCCCAGAGATCGGCGTCGCTGATGAAACCGTGGAAGATGACCGACCGATGCCCCGCGGCGAGCGCCACCAGCCGTCCCCTCTCCGGACCCTCGCCGCAGATGTGCAGCTCGGGCGGCGGGTCGAGGCGCAGGCAGGCGGCGATCAGACGGTCGACGTTCTTCAACGGCGCCAGCCGCCCGACGTACAGGACCTGCCGGGTCTGGCGGTCCGGCGGCGCGGCGTCCGGATCGCCTGCCGGCATCAGGGTGGTATCGATCCCCGGATGGATCGGCTCCGCCACCTCGCGTCCTCCCAGCCAGCGGCTGTTCCATTGACGCGACAGCTCGGAGTTCGGGAACAGGAGGTCGGACTCGAGGTAGGCGCGCCGCGTCCTCTCCCAGAGGTCGCGGGTGTCGCCGCGGTATTCGCGGGTGTAGGCCTCCTCCCCCGCCATCTCCCGCAGCCACGGCGGGCACTCGTAGACGAAGTTGGCCACCCGCGCGCCCACCCGCCGGCCGACGGCGACCGCTGCGATGGCCGATTCCTTGAAGACGCCGATCACCCACTCAGGACGGTGCGCCCGCGCCGCGCGTGCCAGCAGGACGCGGCGGCTGATCGACGCGACCGCCTTGTCGACCTTCCGGAGCGGCCGGTTCGATCGCGGCAGCGAGGGCCGGTAGATGACCCGCAGGCCGCTTCCCGCCGCCACCCAGCCCATGTCGTGCGCGGCATACACGATCACGTCGTGGCCGCGGCGCGCCAGGAACTCCGCGAACTTGAACGGCGCGTAGTAGCCGCCACCCGAGGCATGCGGCTGGTCGTTCTCGATGACGAACAGGAGTCTCACGAACGCGCCCCACCGCGCGCCTGCAGGGCGCGCTCGCAGGCCTCCACGACGACCGCGCCGCGCCGGGCCCACGAATGCGATCGATCGAGGAGCGCCCGGCCGTCGCGACCCGATTCCGGCGGCCGCGCCAGCGCCAGGCGCAGGGCCTCCCCGAGCCCCCCGGCGCTGTGCGCATCGTACAGGCAGGCCGAGTCGACCGGCCCGAGGATCTCGCCGATCTGTCCCTGCCGCGGGGCGACCAGGACCTTGCCCATGGCGAGGCCCTCGAACATCTTCATCGGCGAGAAATGGAACAGGTCGAGCGCCGGGTAGGGCATGGCGAGGACATCCGCGGCGTCGAGCAGGCGCGGCATGTCGGCGTAGGGCACGGACCCCGTGAAGACGACGCGCCGCGCGACGTCGTCGGCGGGCAGGTCGTCGAGCCGCAACGCCGCACGGTGCTCGATCGCGCCGACGACGAGCAGGCGCAGAGCCGCGTCGGCGCGGAACAGCGGGACCGCCGCCCGCAACAAATCGCCGACCCCGTGCCAGGTCCTCTGGTTCCCCGAGAAACCGATGACGCGGCACCCGGCGAGGCCCAGCGCCTGGCGCGTCCGCTGCCGTTCCTCCTCCGTCCCCGGTCGGAAGACCGCGGGGTCGGCGCCGTTCGGACAGAGAAAGAGCCGGTCGGGAGCGATGCCCTTGGCGCGCCAGAGGTCGCCGCAGACGCGCGAGATGTGCAGCAGGGACGCGGCCCGGCGCGCCCTCCAGGTGTCGAGGCCGCGAAACCAGCGCGAGCGGATCCCCCAGTAGTGGTCGAGCTCCTCGACCGGGCCGTCGGTGTCGAGCACGAGCGGCACGCCGGCGAGCCGCGTCGAGACGAGGAACGACAGGACCTGGTCGGGCCGGGCGACAACGACATCGGGGCGCACCTCGCGGATGAGCGCCCGTTCCACCGGCACCCAGCGCAGCGACCCCACCGCCTGGCGCGCCAGGCCGAGCGCCGTCGGGCGCGCCTCGGTGACGGTCCCCGGCTGGAGCGGCCGGACCGGCGGCGACGTCCCGGCCGCGGCGCCGGCGCCCTCCGGGCGGCGGATCGTCAGGCGATCCGTGCCGGCGGCGTCGAGCCGCTCGCCGAACGCGCCGGGCGGCCGGAACTGCGGATGCATGTACGACAGCACGACGTCGTGTCCCAGGGCGCTGGTGGCGCGCGCCAGCTCGAACGACCGCACCATGGTCGCCAGCGACGCGTTCATGTAGTTCAGGACGAGGATCTTCACGATGCCCCCGCCGCGGCATCCAGCAGGCGGACGAACCCGGCAACCCTCTCCTCGAGCCGGCAGGAACCGACGACACGCCGGCGCCCCGCCTCGCCGAGGCGACGCCGGAGATCGGGGTCGGCCGCGAGCGCCGCGAGCGCCGCGGCGAGATCCTCCTCCGAGCCGGGCGCGAAGAAACGTCCCTCGACACCATCGGCCACGACCTCGGGCAGCCCGTTGAGCGCCGGCACCACCACCGGAAGCCCGCACGCCATCGCCTCGAGGAGCACGAGACCGAAGCCTTCGCTGACGCTCGCCAGGACGAAGAGGTCCGCCCGGCCGAGGGCGCGGGCCACCTCGGCCTCCGGCGCCGCTCCCGGGAGATCGACGACGTCGTCGAGCCCGAGCCTCGCCCGCAACGCCTCGAGGGCCGGCCGCTCGACGCCCTCGCCGACGATGGTCAGGCGGAACGCGAGGCCCTGCCGGCGCAGGCGGGAGCAGGCGCCGAGCAGCAGATGGTGCGCCTTCTGCCACACCAGGCGCCCGACACTGACCATGTGGATGGGCCCCTCCGCCGCCGGCCGCGGCGGCGCCGGCCGGAAGACCTCGACATCAACGCCGAACGGCATCACCCGGATGCGCCCGGCGTCGGCACCGTGGACGCGGACGAGATGGTCGCGGTTGAAGCGCGTCCCGACGCGGGTGAACCGCGACCCGGCGATCTTCTCCGCCAGCAGCACCTTCTCGACGAAGATGTCGGTGCCATGCGCGGTCAGGCTGTACGACAGCCCGTCCATCTCGCCCAGCAGCATGGCGATGGTGGCCGCCCCGGAGAGGGCGTGAACATGCAGGTGCCGGCAGCCGGCCTCGGCGAGGATTGGTCTCAAGGTCACCGCCTCGCCGAAATGGATGATCGTGCGCAAGCGATGGCGCGCCGGCATCCGGCCCCGCCACAGCGCCGCGCCCAGGGCGCGCAAATAGCCGCGCGGCCGCCGCGCCAGGGCGCCGGCATGCGCCCGCAGCACCGCGACCGGACCCGACGGCAGCAGGTAGCGGGTGCGCGCTCGCAGGTGTTCCATGGCGGCCGGCGACTCGGACGGTCGGGGCGCCCGGATCGCCACCAGCACCGGCGTCATCCCGAGGCGCTCCATCTCGCGCACTTCGTTGGCGACGAAGGTGGCCGAGTGCAACGGGAAGGTGTGCACCAGCACGGCGATCGTCCCGGTCAAGGTCACCGGCTCCACGCCAGTCGCTCCAGCCGGGTGGCCAATTGCCCCAGGGTCTGGTCCGGGACCACCTTGCGCGGCAGGCGCAACGGCGCATCGCCCGGGCGCGTCGCGCGCTCCTCGGTGGTCACGGCGAGCGTCACGCCGGCGCGCGCCAGGGCCTGCTCGACGGCGCCCCCGGGCTCGCCGGCGTCTCCGTACGGGTAGGCGAAGGTCCGCGCTTCGATCCCGAGGGCGCGCAGATCGGCGAGCGCGCCTCCGACCTCCTCCGCCAGCCGCCGCGGGTCGAGGGTCGGCAGCGACGCATGCGTCACCCCGTGGGCGCCGATCTCGAAGCCGCGCCGGGAGAGGTCGGCCACCTGCGCGGTGGTCAGGAGATCCGGCGGCGGCGCCGGCCGGGCGGGTCGCGCCGGCGCCTCCTCCCCTCCCGATCGCGACAGCGCCCTGAGCAGGTCGTCGCGCATCGACTCGGGCGCATGTTTCAAAGCGGCGAGGATGCGCCGGGCGATCGCCGGCCGCTGCCCGCCGGCATCGGCCACATAGGCACGCAGCAGCGCCGCGACCGGGCCGTCCATCGCAGCCGCCGCCAGGGCGCGACCCGCGTCGGGCGCCGCGAGCGCATCCCGCAGCTCGTCCCACCACAGCCGCCCGCCCCGGCGCACGGGGCCGGTGCTGACGAAGAAGGTGGCCGGCACCCGGTTGCGCTCGAGGATGGGCGCGGCATTGGCGTGGTTGTCGGCATAGCCGTCATCGAAGGTGATCACCACCGTGTCGCGTCGCAGCGCTGCGCGCCCCTGCCGCCACCCGGCGAGCCGCGCCAGGGGCCAGACATCGCAGCGCCGGGCAAAGTACCCGATCTGCGCCGCGAACGCAGCCGGGGTGATCGTCAGGGGGGAGAAAGGCGGCGCCGCGGCGGCGACCCGGTGGTAGCCGAGGATGAACAGCGCCGGCCGCCGCAGGACGCCGGCGCGCAGCCGGCGCGCGGCGCCGAGCGCGCCGCTGCGCCGCAGCAGTTCACCGGCCAGACGTTTGCGCGCGCCTCTCAACGTCGGCCGTGCTCCCGGTGGACATCGTGACGACCAGCGCCGCGATCAGGGTGACCATCCCCAGGAGCGGCTCCTTGCGCAGCGTGAGATCGAACTGGTTCGAGAACGACAGCACGACGACCGTACAGACGCCGAGCGCGCCGGCCAGGAAGGCCGCCTCGTCACCCCTGCGGAGCAGCCGCCACGAGCGCCCGAGCAGCAGCCACCCGGCGACAAGCCAGGCGCACAGGCTCGGCAGCCCGGTTTCGGCCGCCACCAGCGCGAACACATTGTGCACCGGCTGCTGGATGATGTGCACGGTGCCGGCGCGATCGTACAGGGGCATGTTCTCCTCGAAGCTGTTGAGGCCGATCCCCAGGAGCGGGTGCTGTCGCACCATCTCGCCCGCGATCCTCAGGAGGTCGAGACGCGATTCGACCGCCTTGCCGGGATCATAGGCGATGCGGGTCATGACGGCGGCGATCACGCCCTGGCCCGCACCGTCCCCGAGCAGCCCCCACGACCGCAGCGTGACCTCGTCGAGACCGAAGCCGAAAACCAGGAGGATCACGATGAGCGCCACCCCCGCCACCGCGATCGGCGTGGTGCGCGGCAACCGGCCGGTGGCGATGGCGAGCCCGGCGACGAGCAGCACGAGCAGCGCGAGCGACAGGAGGCCGTTGCGCGAGAAGGTCAGCAGCAGGGCGACAAGCCCCAGACCGAGCGACGGCAGCGCGGCCAGGCGGGCAATCACCCGCACGCGCGTCACCAGAAGCAGGGCGCCGAGCGCGAGAGGCACCAGCAGGTAGGCCGCGAAGGTATTGCTGTGACCAAGGAAGCCGGTCACCCGCTGAATCAACTCGCCGCCGATCAGCTCGAAGCCCGACTCGGACACCCCGCCGACCGGCACCGGCAGGGTGAAGTACAGGAAGTACTGCGCCATCGCGACCAGCCCCTGAAGCCCCAGCACCCCCAGGCTGACTGCGGTGAATCCCCAGATCCAGTCGGGGCGATCGACGCAGGTTCGCAGGGCCCAGAAGAGCACCAGGTACTTGGCGTAACGCGCCATCTCGAAGAACAGCAGCGCATGTTCCGAGGTGTTCGCCACCGACGCCAGGCTGAGCGCCAGCGCCACCGCGATGGCGGTGTCGAGCCGGGTCCAGGCGGGCAGGCGGCGCCGGCCAAGCCCGAGATCGACGATGAAAAAGATCGCCAGGAGGACGATGGGGATGTCGACGAGACACAGGATCGGCTCCGCCGGCGCGCCGCCGAAATGGATGTAGGTGTCGTAGCGCCCGCCGTGGCTCAGCAGGCCGTACTGCACACCGATCGGCACGCCGGCGGCGACACCGAGCGCCGCCACCAACCGCCGGTCGCGGGCCAGCAGGACGACGCCGCCGGCGACCAGCGCCGCGACCACCGCCAGGCCCCACTTCGCGCCGCGCGCCAGGGCGGCGAGCAGGACAGCCGACATCGCCAGGCTGACGAGGAAGCCGGCGAACCCGTGCAGGGCGAAGCGCCCCGGCGCGGCGGCCGCCGCCGGGCGCGCGCGCGCCATCACCAGAACAGCCTCCGGTAGATCCAGTCGGGGATCGGATTCAGGCGGCGGTTGAACACGCAGCCGGCGATGCGCCCGCCGTGCCGCCGGATGAGGTCGGCCATGCGCGCCAGTGGTTGCAGCCCGGTGCGGTCATAGGCCGCCACCAGCACGACCGCGTCGACGTTCGGGAGGAACTTGAGGAAGAGCGGATCGCCCTCCCGGCCCGGCACATCGACGATGACATGGGCCCCTTTCGTCCGCGCGCGCTCGATCAGCAGCTCGGCGCCCCCCGCCGCCCCCGGCGCGCCGCCGGGCCCGGCCGCGACCACCATCTGCTCGAAGGCCGCGCCGGGGAGGGCGGCGACCGCCTGCGGCTCGACCGTCCCGGCCGCGGCGATGGCGCCCGCCGCCGTCGGCCGCACTGTTATCAGCAGGGTCCTGCCGTCGCTGCGCTCGGCGGCGGCGCGGGCGAGGGCCGCCGCCACGAGACTCGTCCCGACGCCCTGCGACGGCGAGGTGACCAGGTAGGCCCCGCGCGCCCCCGGCCGATCGAGCCCCAGCGTCTTCTCCAGCGGGATCAGATCCCGGCGCAGCCGCTCGGCGTGGTCGCCGGTCGAACCGGTGTCGGCGGCGCCGTACTCGGGGATCGAGGCCAGCACCGGCAGGCCGAGCGACGACTCCAGGTCGTCCACCGACAGGACCTTCCCGGACATACGGTCGACCACCACCGCCCAGGTCGGCGCCAGGATCAGCCCGAGGAAGACCGAAATGATCAGAATCAGCATCCGCTTCGGGAAGGCCGGGTCGTTCTGAGCCTCGGCCCCCTGGACGACCTTCACGGACGCCACCTCGGCCTGGTCAAGCCCCTTCGACATCATCACGTCGGCGAGGTTCTCGCGGCCCAGGCGCTCGCGGTCGGACAGTTCTTCGATCTCGCGCCGCATGCGGGCGATCTCGACCTTGCTGGAGTCGAGCGTGGCCAGCTCCTGGCGGTAGGTGCCGGCGAGGGCGCGCCACTTTTCCAGGTTGGAGGCGGTGCGCTCGCGGATGAGGCGCCGCAGCTGGTCGATCTCGCGGTTGACGGTCACCATCTGCGTGGCGTCGGGATTGAACCGCGACGACAGATCGACGCGCCGCAGCTCGGCGTCGGTGAGCCGTCGGGACAGATCGATGAACGCCGGATCGCCGGCCAGCGTGCCGACCTCGTCGCCGGGCAGATCGCGCCCCTCGAGCCCCTTGAGGATGTTGACCTTCGACTCGGCGTCGCTCAGCTTCGCCAGCAGCTCCGCGTGCTGCGCCTCGATGTCCGAGATGGCGTTGCGCGCGCTGAACGCGCTCAGGCGGCCCTCGGCCTCCTGCAGCCGCCGGCTGTCGTCGGCCGCCTGCCGCTCGATGGCATCGAGGGCGTAGGTGTTGCCGTGCACGGCGATGTGGTGCTCGAGATAGGCCTCGACCAGGGCGTTGACCACGTCGCGGGCCAGGTCGGGCGTGGCGCCCCGCCAGCTCACCTCGATCACGTTGGTCCGCTTGACGAACTCGACGTCGACCTTGCGCCGCAGCCGATCGATGGCCGCCTCGCGTGCCGGGACGGTGGCCGTCAGGCCGAGCGTCCGCAGCGTCGACCCGAACGCCCGGCCGGCGGCGCAGGCGATGTCGGCCTTCGTGCGCATCCCGGCCGGATCGCATTCGCGATCGAGGTGGGTCCGGTCGACCACCTCCGACAGGACGGGACGGCTCAGGAGGATCTCGACCTCGCTCCCCACATCCTCCATGCTGACCTGCATGAAGGGGGTGCGGCTGTCCCGTTCGGTCGGGACGAAAGGCTTCTTGTAGCGCCCCGGCGTGAGCAGGAGCGTCGCGGTGGCCTCGTAGCGCGCCGGCAGCACGTACGACAGCGCCACGGGAACGCCGGCGATCAGCAGGAAGAACGCCGCGGCGTGCCATTTCCTGCGGAACAGGACGGTCAGCATCTCTTTCATGACGGTTCACGCACCCCGGTGGGGCCGCCGGCCGCGACGCGGCTCGACAACCCCTGGTTGAAGAAGATGAACTCGAAATCGGCATCGCCGAGCCCGACATACCAGGTGCCATTCTCGGTGAAGTCGGCCGCTTCCCCCGCCGGACCCGCCAGATACGCGAGGATGTGGTGCGGCTCCCGCCGGCGGAAAAACCCGCGCCGGCGCATCTCGGTGGCAAGGACCGGGCACCCCGGGTCGAGCGTCTGGATCTCGCCGGCCCCGCACGCCACGGCTTCCGCCTCCACGTGCGCCAGCATGGCCCTGTAGGCCGGCGAGCGCTCCCCGACCGCGACGATCTCGATCAGGAGCACCGCCGGCCGTCCACTGATGCGCGTTGGCCGGTAGACCAGGTAACCGCGCACGCGCCGCTCGGCGTCGCGCAGGAGCCGGATGCGGTAGTCGACGGGACCATCGACGAAGCGCCAGTCGAGGTACTGCCGGTCGCGCAGAGCGCTGCGCCGGAAGCCGCACGCGAACTCCAGACCGACGGCGTCGATCTCGGGCGGGAAGCGCTCGACCGGCTCGAGGATGAACCCCTCCGCCGACGGACCACGGTCGCGTCGGCCGCGCAGTGCGCGCACGCCGCGATGCGCCATGCCGATGGCCGCCGCCAGGGGAGCGGGCAGGCCGCGGCGTTTCAAGATCGCCCCGGCATCCAGCACCAGCGCCATCTTGTGCGCCTCGCGCACCACCAGCCGCGGCCGGCCGCTGACCCGCTCGTAAAGCGCGCGCGAGCGCGGATTCCCCGCCCCGAGGAGCAGGGTGCCGCGGGCGAACTGGTCGCGGAGGAGCCTGACCCCGACGCCGCGGGCCACGGGATCGACCAGAGTGTCGAGGCAGAACGCCCCCTCGACCTCGCGGCCGTCGATCAGGAACCGGGCCGGGATGGCCCCCGCGTAGCCGACCACCTCCCCACCGCGTTCGATCACACGGCTCAAGTGACCGGGGTTCCACGAGCCGGTGTCGCGGGCATGCTTCCAGTCCCAGAGGAGATCGTGGCTGCGGCGCCGCTCCTCGTCCCAGACCCGGTCGATCATCGCCAGGACCCGGGCGCGGTCCGCGGGTCGGTACGTGCGGATCGCGACGGCCTCCACGACGCCCGCCCCGGCCGGTCGGCTCGCCGCGCCCATCAGCGCCCCTCCGTGCGCAGAAAGAGGATCTCGCGCGGCTTCAAGGTGCGCTCGGCGCCGGCGACCACCGCCGTGCCGGCGGCGGGCCAGATGCTCACCGCGCGCGCGCCGTCGCGCCCCGGCCCGAAATCGAGACGGGTCGTGCGGGAGGCGTCGGTGGCGTTGATGTAGAGCAGCCCGCGCACACCGTCCTGAAGCTCGAACCCGCGCGCCATCAGGGCGGGGGCGGCGAACCGCCACGTGGCGTTCCCCGCCTTCCCCGCAACCTCCTGGCGGCCAGGGTCAACACCCAGATCGATGATCCGTCCCGACTTCAGATACCTGCCGGCGTCGCTGCTCCACAGCCCGGCGGCGTCCTTCATGAATGCCGCGAGCGCCGGATGGACATCGTCCCACGCGATCATCTTCATCCAGACCGCCGCCGCCGGGAGCCGACCGGCGGCCAGATTCATCGCCTGCGCATAGAGCGCCAGCCGCGGATCCTCGCCGCGGGTCGCGATCGGGGCGCTGTCGCCGCCGTAGCCCAGTCCGTAGTCGTGGTACAGGTAGGCGAACAGCGGCACCCCGGTGCTGCCGTGCCCATCCCGGGGCCAGAGCCCCTGCATGTAGTCGCGGCAGTGGGTGAGGTCGACATGCTGGAGGAACAACTCGCCGGGCTCCTCGAGGGAAATCGCCGCGGCGGGGTGGGTCTTCTCCAACCGGCGCCGCATCGTCATGAGGATTCTGGCCAGGCCCTCGAAGGCGGTCGCCCCGCCGCCCGGCGGGTGGCCGTGCGAGGACGCGAAGCAGGGCGGCGTCCCTCCGCCGGGGATCTGGTCGACCTGCACGATGTCGGCGCCGAGGGCGAGACTGCGATCGAGCCCCCCTTCGAGGAGCTGGCGCGCCTGCGGCGTCCCGGGACAGAGGACGGCGTGCTTGCCGATCCCATCGCCTGTGGCGGTCCCCTCGATGTGGACGGCACCACCAGGATCGACGATGGCGGCGGGCCGCAGGCGCGCGGTCTCGCTGTCCGGGAGACGGAACGCCGGGGCGCCGTTCCGGGCGCTCTTCTCCATCGTGACGTTCAGCCCCGACAGATACATCATGGCGTGGTTCCCCGCCCCGTGCAGGCCCCCGACCAGGGACGCGAAGGCGGCGTCGCCGCCATAGGGCGGGAAGGCGTCGGGGCTGATCCACGGTCCATGTTTCTCCCACGACAGGAGGACGGCGGTGACCGGCAGCCCGAGCCCGCGGCTCCACGCGGCGGCGTACGCCGGGATCGCGGCGGACCGATCGATCGCCGCGCTCCCCTTCGCCTCGCGCACGTTCACACCGAGGAAGAAGGAAGGCGCACGCAGCGCCTCCGGCCCGACCCGCGCCTCCTGGCGGCGGGCGCACCACGGCTGGGCGCCGGCCCATTCCCGGTATCGATCGGCGGCCCGCTCCCAGCCCCCCTCGAAGGCGGCGATGCGCACCGGGTACGGCACGATGACGCGCGGTCCCTTGAGGTGCACGGTGACGTGCTCGAAATAGGCCAGCGCGTCGCCGCCGGCGCGCCGCAGGGCCAGGCGCTTGAACTGGCCGGTCGCATCGGCCGCCCAGAGCACCACACCCCCCCGCGCGTCGTAGAGCGCCATCATTTGCGCCGAGGCCATCCCGGGGTAGTTCCAGCCGCGGATCTCGCCATCGCGCAGCGCCGCCGCGAGATCGCCGATGACCTCGCCGTCGGCGACCGGCAGGAGGGCGCTCGACGCACCGCCGTCGCCGGCGAGCGGCACCGCCAGCCCGGGGGTCCGGATGATGCGGATCGACGGCTCGTCGCCCTGGCGGCGCACCTCGGTCAGGAGCTCCACCGAAGTCGCCGCGCCCGCCAGCCGGATCGTGTTCACCACCTCGAGCCCGTAGCGCGCATGCAGGGATGTCACGACGACGGTGCCGGCATCGGGATGGTCGAGGCGGGTGGAATCGGCCTGGCGGGCGTCAATGGTCAGCACCTCGCTGCCGCGGCCCATCTCGATCTGGTACAGGGGCGTGATGCTTCCGGAGCGCAGCAGCTCGCGACCCTGAGGGCGCGCCGCGAGAGCCGCCAGGTGCGCCCCGCCGGTGGCGCCGATGACGACGCGCAGGTCGGCGTTCTCGAGGACGGTGTCCGCCGCCGGGGCGGCCCGGGCTCCGGCGCCGATCGCCAGGAGGCCGCACAGCATCCAGACCCCCACCCGCGCCGCGCGCCTCAATCGACCCTCTGCAGACGCAGCCGGCGCCGCTGCATCGTCCGGTGGAAGGTCATCTCCTCCTCGGTGACGATGCGCGGCAGGCGCCGCAGGCGGGCGCCGGCATAGCCCCACAGCATGCAGATCGTGCGCAGGAGCCACGGCCGGTAGCGCGCGTTGAACAGCGCCCGGGCGAGGAAGAAGATCCCGCCGTACCCGGTGAGGTAGGCGTTGCGCCCGTCGCGGATCATCCCATCGATGTAGCCGTTGCGCGTCCCCATCCGCCGCCGGTGCAGGAACTCGAGGTCGTGCAGGACGCGTGTCGCATGGCCGCGCATCCGCATCCGGAGGATGTCGACGGTGTCCCAGCCGACCGAGGGCACGAAGCCGCCGATCTCCTCCAACCGGCACCGCCGGTAGAGGCGCGCCGTGCCCGAGGGGAAGAAATCGCCGTGGCGCTCCACGAACCGCCGGCCGCCGACAAAGGTGTACGGGTGGCCGCTGCAGAGGCCGACCTCGGGGTGTTCGCGGCAGAGCCGGAGCAGGGTCTCGAAGTAGCGCTCCGGCAGCGCGACGTCGGCGTCGACCTTGGCGACGTAATCGCCCGCCTCGCCCGCGATCAGCCGCAACCCATGATTCATCACCTCGGCGACGCCGCCGCCGACGGCATCGAAGCCTCGATCGTCGAGACGCACCAGCCGGATCCACGGGCGTCCCGCGGCCGCCGTCTCGACGATGCGGGCGCTGTCATCCGTGGAGCCGTCGTCGAGCACGAGCCACAGCGACGGCCGCACTGTCTGGCCGATCACGCCGGCGATGGCCGCCTCGAGGTGGGCCGCCTCGTTGCGCACCGGCGTCAGGATGATGTACGGACCGGCGGCGCTCACGGACGATCACCGGGCGGCAGCTCGGCGGCGGCGCGGCCGGCATCGTCCGCGAACCCGACAGTCTGCGGGAGCGGATGACCGCGTCGCGCCGTCCGGCCGCGCGCCGCCAGTTGCATGGCCAGGGCGCCGTCGATGGCGCCAACCCCCTCGGCCAGGAGATGCGCCCAGATGCGCGCCTCCTCGCTCTGCCGCCGCACCTTCCAGAACTCCCGACCCACCACCACCGTGCCCCGGAGCCCCGACGGGCCGTCGACTGCGGCCGCGATGGTGCTCATGGCGCGCGCCCCGACGCCGGCCCCGTCATCGCGCGCGATGGCATGACCGTCGCCATGGGCCGTTCCCTGATCGCGGGTCCAGCGGACCACCGCCACGGCGCGCGCCGGCCCGTCGGTCGGCAGGGCCACCTCGATATCGATCAGGTCGAGATCGATCTGGCGCGCCAGCGCGATCAGGCGATCGTCCAGTCCCTCGACCTCCCGCCAGGCGGCCAGGTCCTTGAGGGCGCGCCGCACCGCCAGGTTGCGGTCGCGCGGCGAATGCCGGCGTCGTTCCCGCCGGCCGATGGTGTGCGCCAGGTCGCGGAACTCGAGCGCCCCGAGCCAGCGGGCCGCCGCCAGCAGCAGGACAAAAGTTCCCAGGCGCAGCACGTCGGCGTATGGGCTGCCGCGCAGGAAGACGAGACCGAGCGCCAGGACCGCGAAAACCAGCGTCGTGACCCAGAGCAGGGCCACCGACCGTGCGTGGCCGTGGCCGTCGCGCAGCAACCGGTGGTGGATGTGGTTGCCGTCGGCGCTCATCACCGCGTGCCCGCGCAACAGCCGGCGCACGACAGCCAGCGCGACGTCGAGGAGCGGCACGCTGAACAGGAAGAGCAGCAGCACCGCCGACGACAGCGGCGATCTCTGCTGCAGGGCCTGCACCGACAGGATCGCCAGCAGCCCGCCCAGCAGCAGGCTGCCGGAATCGCCGAGGAAGATGCGCGCCGGATGGACATTGAAGGGCAGAAATCCGATCGTGGCCCCGGCGAGGATGATCGCCACCACCGCGGTGGCTGCGTTGCCCGCGAACAGCGACAACACCCCGAGGGCGAGCACGACGATGGTGGTGATGCCGGTCGCCAGGCCGTCGAGCCCGTCGATCAGGTTCATGGCATTGGTGATCGCCACCACCCACAGCAGCGTGGCCAGGAGGTCCAGCAGCAGGGCCACCGGCGGGCCGATGACCGCCCCCTCGAACAGGTGCAGGCGGTTGCCGCCGGCGAAGGTCAGCACCCCCGCCGCGACCTGCACCAGAAGCTTGGTGCGCGGGCCGACGCCCCTGAGATCGTCGAGCAGCCCGACGGTGACGAGTATCCCGGCGGCGGCCACGAGGGAGGCCAGTTCCGGGACGTGGGTCGAAAGAAGGTCGCGCGCCGCCGGCGACACCAGCGCGACGGTGACGCCGGCGAGCAGGAGACCGACCGCGAGCGCCACGCCGCCGAGTCGCGGCACCGCCTCGGTGTGCACCTTGCGATGGCCGGGTCGGTCGATCAGGTTGCGGTCGAGCGCCAGCGCCCGGACCACCGGTGTGATGAGGGCGGTCCAGCCGAGGGCGGCGGCGAACCCGAGGAGCGCCAGATTCAGCACGGCCGGGCCTCCTCCGGCGCCGGCCGCCCGGCGAGCTGCTCGAAGAGCCGCTCGTACTCGAGGGTGATGTCGTCCCAGTCGTAGCGCCCCGCCAGGCGCCGGAGACCGGCCGCGCACGCGGTCCGCAGACCCGCATCGTCAAGGGTCTCCTGCAGCCGGCCGCGCAGCCCCTCGACGCTGCCGTCATAATAGAGACCGGCGTCCTCGAGAACCTCGCGGTGCTCGGGCACGTCGTTGGCCACGATGCACCGGCCGAGCCCCAGGGCCTCGACCAGCGCCGGGTGTGTCCCGCCCACCTCGCTCGCCTGGATGTAGACCGCGGCATTGGCCTGCAGCTCGAGATAGCTGTCGCCGTAGATCGCGCCCGGAAAGCGGATGCGCCGATCGCTCGTGTCACGCACCTCGCGGACGTAGTTGTCGGCGAACGGCGCCGATCCCACCATCAGGAGCGGCACTTCGGTACGCACCTGCTCGTAGGCGCGCCGCACCAGGAGCGCGTTGTTCTCGGGGTCGAAGCGGCTGACATAGAGGACGTAGCCACCCGGCTCGACGCCGAGCGCGCCCAGGACGCCGGACGACACCGCCGGCGCCTGGCGGGCGCCATACGGGATGAACGAGCTCTCGCGGCGGTGCACGGTGCGGTAGTACTCGCGCACACAGTGCGCGTCGGTCACCAGGTGATCCGCCGCCGCCCCGACGGCGCGCTCGGCGAAACGCAGGTAGGCCGACGCCAGCCGGCCCCACTTGCGCCGCCGCCATTCGAGGCCGTCGGTGTTCACCACGACGCGACTCCGCACCAGGCGCGGGATGGCGACAAACGGCCCGGCGGCGATTCCGAGGATGAGAACGATGTCGGGGCCGGAGCCGGCGGCATGCACCAACGACAGCACCGCGTGGACCAGCTTCTCGAGCGACTTGAGACGGACCGTCGGTAGCACGACCCGCCGCACGCCCCGCCAGGTCCGCTCTGTGGTGCGCGAGTAAGGCCGGCAGCAGTAGACCGTGACCTCGTGCCCGCGCGCGGCCAGTCGCGTCGCCAGCTCCTCCGCGCAGGTCTCGAAACCGCCGTAGTTCCCCGGAATGCCGCGGGAACCGACGATGCCAATCCGAATGGCCCCTCCCCAACGGGCCGGGCGGACCCCGGCGGGCAGCGCCGCGGGCCTCCCGGTCCGTCAACTCATAGGTTGCCGTCGTTATTCGATCGTGTAGAACACTCCCGCCCCGATGTTGAACGGCAGCACCTTGCGGATGTACTGGTCGACCCACTTGTCGACGCTCGCGATGCCGCTCTTGGGCACGACGATGATGTCGCGCGGCTGCAGGACGATTCCCGCCCCCATTCCGTTCAGCGGGTACTTCGGGTTGGCGTCAACCTTGAAGCCGATGTAGCTCGCGTCGGGGTTCTGCCGGATGACATAGACTTTTTTCGGCTGCGCCGTCTCGAGGTAGCCGCCGGCGAGCGCCAGCGCCTGCGGCAGCGACAGGCTGCCGGGCAGCGGGAACATCCCCGGGCGGGCCACTTCACCCAGCACGGTGATCCGGCGCTCGAAGCTGCTGACGACATTGATGCTGACGTCGATATAGCGGAACATCGCCCGGTAGCGGGTCGCCAGATCCGCCTGCATCTCCCCGACCGCCCGCCCCGCGACCTTCACCTCGCCCAGGAGCGGCATCGAGATAAGGCCGTCCGGCCGGACGACCAGGACCCGGGTGGCGCCGTCATCGCCGCTCATCAGGGTCATGAAAAACTCGTTCAGCTTGGCCTGGGCCCCTTTGACGAACACGGTGATGACCGGGGCCGGGATGCGCGACGCGTACCCCGCCCGGAGCACCCCGCGCAGAGCCGTGGGCGTGATGCCGCCGCCCCTGATGTCGCCCAGGAGCGGCGCCGTGATCATGCCGTCCGGGCGGACGACGGTGTCGATCGACAACTCGGGGTGGTCCTCGACGAGGATGGTCACGACGTCACCGACATCGAGGGCGTACCCCTCGGCCTCGAGGTCGTAGCGCCGGTAGAACGAAACCTCGATCTGGTCTCCCGGGCTCATGCGGTAGGTGTCGTCGACCGGAGCGGGCGGGGCTGCGATCTCTGCGGGAATCGGGACGGAGTCGGCGGCCGGGTCGACGATCGGCGCCGGCTCAGGCTCCTGGGCGCGGGTCGCGCCGCCGAATGCCACCAGGATTCCGAGCCCCCAGGCGGCGCCGAGAATCACCGCACCGACTCCGGTACCTGCCCCGCGACGGTCGCCTGCCTTCATCACTCCAGTCATCCTCTCTCCGCCGGTCCTGCTCCGACCCGGCCGGCCGCGCCCGCCCGGCCCGCCGCCGGAGACGGGTCGTCTGGCACCCAAGACGTGATAAGAACTCCCGGGCATGGCTCGATAGCCCGCCGGGACACACTTCTACGCGGGAGTCTGGTCTCGGTCGCCGAAGTCTCCGAACCTCCCCGGGGTACTCCCCCTCCCCCCGAGGGTCCGGCTCTAGATGAGGTCCGAACAGACCGCTCCACCGGGTTGCGCCATCCCACCCCGGCACACGTTCGGGTCCCTCAGATCTTGTGTGACGTGCGTTGGATATACTACGAAACCCATGGCCGTTCAATGATTTTGTGACAGAGGAGTGTCCGATGGAGCACCTTCCACCCGGATCCCGCCGATCGGGGGTCCTTTCGGCTCTCACGCTGCTCGCCGTCGCCCTCGCGTTCGCCCCCGTCCCCATCCTTGCGACACCGACCGGGGGGTCCCGGGAGGCGACCCCGACGGCCTTCGACGCCGTGGCGGCCGGCCGCTTCGCCCGACTGGCGCTCGAGTGCGTCGATCGCGAATACCCCGGCAAGATCGCCCACGTTCTGGCCGGCGACGCCGATGTCCGCTCACCGCGGTCGCTGACGCCGGCGTTCTTCGGCTGTTACGACTGGCATTCGTCGGTGCACGGCCACTGGCTGCTGGTGCGCCTGGCGCGGACATTCCCCGAGGCCCCCTTCGCGGCGCCGGCGCGCGCCGCCGTGGCGCGCACCATCACCCCCGCCGCCATCGCGGCCGAGGTGGCCTACATCGAAGGGCCCGGCCGGGTGGCGTTCGAGCGGCCGTACGGTCTCGCATGGCTCCTGCAGCTCGCGGCCGAGCTGCGTGAGTGGGACAACGACGACGCGCGCTCCTTGTCGGCCGCGCTGGCGCCGCTCGAGCGCGCCGCCCGCGATCGCATCGCCGGTTGGATACCGAAGCTGAGCCGGCCGATCCGGGTCGGCGAGCACGACCAGACGGCGTTCGCCTTCGGCCTGGTCCTCGACTGGGCGCGGACCGCCGGCGATCACGACATGGAGGCCCTGGTCACAGGGTGGGCGCGCGCCAACTACGCCGCCGATCGCGACTGCCCGCTCGCCTACGAGCCCTCGGGCCAGGACTTCCTGTCGCCCTGCCTCGGGGAGGCCGACCTGATGCGCCGGATCATGGCGCCGGAACCGTACGCCGCATGGCTGCGCGCCTTCCTCCCCGGCATCCCCGACGACGGCCGCGCCGCCTGGATGGAACCGGCGACCGTGACCGACCGCACCGATCCCAAGCTGGCCCACCTCGACGGCCTCAATCTGAGCCGCGCCTTCATGCTCGAGGGGATCGCGGCCGGGCTGCCGGCCGGCGATCGCCGCCGCCCTGCCATCGAAGCGGCGGCGCTGCGGCATCGCCAACGGGGCCTGGCCGCCGTGACCGGCGAGCATTACGAGGGCGGCCACTGGCTCGGCAGCTTCGCGACCTACCTGTCGACCGGCCGCGGTCTGCCGCGCCCCGCCCCGGCTGCGCGCTGATCCGCACCGCGCGCTGCGCCCCGGGTCGCACCCCGGAGCGCGCGCACCAGAAGCCGTGCCGTGGCCGGTGTGTCGTAGTGCGCGAACGAGGCGCGGATCGTCGGCCGGCGCTTCATGTGCCGATAGACGGCCGGCGCATAGTAGTTGCCGCTCGGCACCTCGATGCGCGAGCGCCGCCACAGGGCGCGCTTGACCGCCTCCTGTGTCCTGCCGGGGATCTCGAACAGGAAGGTGGGGACCCGATCCGCCAGCCGGTGGGGATCGGTGACCCCGTGGAGGCGCACCCCGAGCGGCGCCAGATCCCGTCGCCAGCCGGCGATGACCTCGCCTGACAGCCGCCCCTCCCATGCGGCGATCGCATGCATCGCCCATTTGAGACGCCGTCGGGCGGCGCCATATCGGGAATGGCGCAGGGATCGCGCGAGCGGGACGAGCGCCGCGACACCGGCGGCCGCCTCCTCGACCTGTCCTCCCAGCCACGCCAGATAGCCGATCGCCGCCGCCAGGCCCATCAGGACCGCGTGGTTCGGCGTCCCCTGCTCGAACTTGAAGGGCGCCCTATCGGCGTTCGGCTCGACCCGATACGGGCGCAGCGCCTCGAGCCAGACCCGCCGGCCCCAGAGCACGCCGGTCATCGGACCGAACACCTTGTACCCCGCGAAGACGAGCAGGTCGCAGCCGAGGGCGCGCACGTCGATCGGCCCGTGCGGCGCGTAGTGCACCGCGTCGACCACGACCAGGGCGCCGCGCCACGGGCGGCCGGGGCGCGACGGTGGCCGCGGCACCCCGTCGCGATGGGCGATCCGCGCCACCGACTCGATCGGGACGATGCTCCCCAGCGCGTTCGAGGCCCGGGTGACGGCCACCACCCGGGTGCGCTCATCGACCAGGCCCGCCAGGTGATCGAGATCGAGCGTGCCGTCACGACGCATGCGGCAGCAGCGGACCTCGAGACCGCGGTCGGCGCCGAACAGCGATTCCCACGGGGAGACATTGGCGGCATGGTCGAGAGCGGTCACCACGATGTTGTCGCCGCCCACCAGGTGGTGGCGCAGCGCGACGGCCAGATTGAACAGGGCATGCGAGGCCGACAGGTGAAAGGTGACCTCGGCCGTCGCCGGCGCGTTGATGAAGTCGGCCACCGCCGACCGCGCCGCCTCGTGCAGCTCGGCGGTCGCGCGCTCCCCCAGGGTGATCGTGCCGTCCTGGGGGTTCGCGAACAGGGCCGTGCGCGCCATCATCCGGGCGCTGCGTTCGCAGACGATCGTCCCTCCGGCGTTGTTGAGGTAGACCCGCCGGCCGCCGGCTATGTTGCGCTCGAGCGCCGGGAACTCGCGCCGCAGACGCGAGTGCAGGCGCTCCATGATGCCGGCCAGCGCCTGCTGCGCCGCGTCGCCGGCGCCCGCCGCGGTCGCCCGGGTGGTGGTCGCTCCTCTCATGGTCTCCCTCCTGGCGGCAGATCGGTCATGCCCCCTGATGTGATCTCCTCCGGTCGCCGCACGACGATCTCGGGCTTGCCCCCGAACAGGCGGATGAGACCGGTCACGCAGACAGAGCGGCCGGCGAACCGGATCTCCGGTTCCCCGAAGGCGGGACGATCGTCGCCCCAGATGACGACCGCGAACGGCTGGTCCGGGTGCGGTCGATCGAGATTCAGGAAGGTCGGCTCGCCCGGCACCGCCCGGGCGAAGGTCGCCCCGGCCACGCGGCCGCACACGGTGGCCGTCTCGCCGGCGTGATCGGCGGCCTGGTCCGGTCGCAACCGGGGCGGCGGCGCCGGCGGCGGCTGCGCGGTGTCGATCGTGACCTCGAGCGGACAGTGGTCGGAGAGCACCGCCTCGAAGCGGGCGTCCGCAGTGGCGTAGTCGATGGTCCGGAACGACCCCGGCACCAGCCACCCCGCCGCCCTGCGGCTGAGGACGATGTGATCGATGAAGGCCGGGTAGCGCCCACCCCAGCAGGCGGGCCGTTTCCCCTCGGTCACCGCCACGAGATCGGCATCGGGCGGATCGCCGTCGTCGATCGCGGCCCAGAACCGGTCGGGCGGCTCGAATTGTCGGTTGAAGTCGCCGATCACGGCGAAGGCGGCCGCGGCGCGGGCGCGGGCGTCGATCCACCGTTCGAGAACGACCAGTTGCCGGCGCAGGATGGCGCAGTCATCGCGTTCGGCGGACAGCGGCTCGCGCTGGCAGCCGCTCTTGAGGTGCAGCCCCAGAAGCCGCAGGTCGCCGCCGGCGAGATGCACCGTCATGTCGGCCCCCCGCCGCCGCGAGCCGACCGCCAGGTCGACGAGGTCGGGGTGCAGCGTCACCGGCAGGCCGCGGCGGTAGGCGAAGCCGGTGCGCTGCCGGTTCTCGACATCGCCGGTGAGGTGGAGATCCCATACGGCGGGGTCGAACAGGCGGCGCGCCGCAGCGGGCCCGTCGATCTCCTGCAACGCCACGACATCGGCGTCGAGGCGCGCCGCGTAGCGCCCCAGGCGCTCGTAGTCGGCGACGCTGCGCCGCACATGCCCTTCGCCTTCGGCGCGGTTGAGCCAGGCGACATTCCAGGTGGCGATCCGGAGGCGGGACGGGGCGGTGGGCGGCATGGTCGGGGCGTGCGGCGCGGTCGGGGCGGGCGGATCCGCACGGGCGGCCGCCGCCGTCGCCAGGACGACCAGGACCGGCAGCCAGGCTCGCCGCACGCTCTTCCCCTTCGGCATCACGACCTGCGATGTCTACCATCGCGGGCGGCGGCACGCAACCCCGCGGGGCGCCGCCGGCGGTGGCGCCGGCGGCCACTGTCCCGGTTTATAGTTGCAGCCATGAACGAGTTGCGCGTCTACGACCGGATCGCCGACGCCACCGGCTGGACCCCGCTGGTGCGTCTGCGCCGGACGATGGAGGGGCTGGGCGTCGAGGCGTTCGCCAAGATCGAGTTCATGAACCCGATGGGCAGCGCCAAGGACCGCATCGCCCGCCACATGGTCGAGAAAGCGCTGCGCGAGGGCGCCCTCCGTCCCGGCGACGTCCTGGTGGAGAACTCCTCCGGCAACACCGCCATGGGCCTGGCGATGATGGCCATCCACGAGGGGTTGCGCTGCACGATGGTGGTGCGCCGCCAGACCAGCCCGGAGAAGCTCGACTGCCTGCGGGCGCTCGGCGTCGAGCTGGTCCTGGTGGACGGGGCGCTGCCGCCCGACCACCCCGAAAGCTACAACCGCAAGGCCGAGCAGATCGTCGCCTCGACACCGCGGGCCTACTTCACCGATCAGCACAACAACCGCGCCAACAACGAGGCCCACTACCGCACGACCGGTCCCGAGATCTGGCGTCAGATGGAAAGGCGCATCGACTACTTTGTCGCCGGCATCGGCACCGGCGGCACCCTTTCCGGCGTCGCGCGCTACCTCAAGGAGCAGGATCCGCGCGTCAAGGTCATCGCGGTGGATCCGGTGGGCTCGGTCTTCCACGACTACTTCAAACGCGGACTGGCCGGACAACCGAAACCGGGGCTTCTCGAGGGACTCGGGGACGAGGAGATCATCGGCTGCCCGGAATTCGACCTCATCGACGACATGTACGAGGTCACCGACCGCGACGCCTTCCTGGCGACGCGCGAGCTGGCGCGCACCGAGGCGATCCTGGCCGGAGGCTCGAGCGGCGCGGCCCTGTGGGGGGTGCGCCGGCTGGCGCGCGCGATCGGCCGGCCGGCGCGCATCGTCACGGTCTTCCCCGACTCCGGCAGTCGTTACCTCAGCACGATCTACAACGACGACTGGATGCGCCGGCATGCCTTTCTGTGAGTTCGCGAGACCGCGCCGCCGCGGCGTTGACACGCCGTTGACACCGGAGACTTCTTTTCACATCGGCGTGGCCGCCGTTTACCTGCCCGCTGCGTACACTCCCCCATCATGGCGACCAACCTCTGGAGGGACGTCGACGCGCTGATGCGCCTGGCGGCCTCGACCCGCGCCCTCGAGGAGAGCACGGGAGCCGGCGCGGCCGGCGCCGACGCCCCAGGCGGCCTGCTGCCGGCGACCGATGCCGGGACTTTCGCCGTGGCGTCGGCCGGCCTCGCCGCCCGGGTCGTGAGCGGCGACCTGGTCGACGCCTTCATGCTGCCGGATGGGGCGCTGGCCTTCGCGATTGGCGATGTCTCCGGCAAGGGCGTGCCCGCCGGGATGCTGCGCGCCTTCACGCGGCCGATCCTGCGTCACGTCGCGCCGCTGAGCGGCTCACCGGGCGAGACTCTCGCCCGGGTCAATCGCATCCTGTACGACGTCCGCCTCGACGCGATGTTCGTCACCCTGTTTTTCGGCTGGCTCGATCTCGCCGACGGGCGCCTGCGATACGCCAGCGCCGGCCATCCGTCGCCGTTCCGCCTGCGTTCAGGGGGCGCCGTCGACCTCGTCTGTCCCGCCACCGGACCCATCCTGGGGATACTCGATGCGCGGTCGTTCGCGACCGAGAGCTTCGACCTCGATCCTGGGGAGACGCTCGTGCTGCACACCGACGGGGTGGTCGAGGCGCAGCGACCGCGCGGTCGCGCGCTGGGCGAAGCGCCGATCGCGGATCTGCTGAGGCGGCGCGGCCGCTCCTCGCCGGCGTCGATCTGCCGTGCCATCCTGCGCGCGGTCGAGACGCACCAGGGAGGACGGCGTCACGACGACGCCACGCTGCTGGCGGTGCGCTTCAAGGGCGGCCGCGGCCATCGCGCCCGCGGCTGACAGCCCGCTACACCGGACCGCACACAGTCGACGGCCGCGCCGGGGAGGGCGGCGCGGCCGTCATCGGGGAGGCGCAGGGACGCCGGAGGGTCAGGTCCGGCGGGTGCTCTGCGGCGTTCTCGGGTTGAACGTTTCGTCCTGATGCATCGTCTTCGCTCGTTTCACTGGCCGCCGCCCCAGACCAGACCGGTGCAGAACAGGTCGGCCCCCTCGGGATCGACCGTCACCGAGCCGCCGCCCCAGACCAGGCCGGAGGCGCCCACCATCGACGAGCCGCCGCCCCAGACCAGACCGGAGGCGGTGACCATGTCGTTCTCGGTGGCGGCGAGCGTGCCGATGCGGCGGCCGCCGCCCCAGATGAGGCTCTGCTTCCAGTTGCCGTCCCAGCCGTTCCCCAGGGGCTCCATGACGACGGTGTCGTCCGGACCGGGGACGGCGCGCGGCGACGGGGCTTCCGTCACCCGCAGATCCGACTCCAGTGCCGCCATGACATCGAGGTAGCCCGCACCGGTCTCGAACGGCAGCCGGTCATCGTGCAGGGCGCTCGCCATCAGGCGGGCCTTGATGTCGGCCGGCCGCAGGGAGGCGTCCTGCTGCAGCATGAGGGCGGCGGCGCCCGCCACCATCGGCGCGGCGAGCGAGGTTCCGGAGAGCACGAGGTAGTCGCCGTCGCGGTCGCCGTCGGGGCCCGAGAGGTACTCGCCGGCCCGCAGCACGAGGTCGTGGTGCTCAAGGTCGATCACCGAGCCGGCCACGCGCAGCGACACGATGAACGTACCGGGGGCCACGATGTCCGGCTTGACGATGTGATCGATCAGACTCGGGCCCCTGGCCGAGTAGGGAGCCAGGACATCGTCTTCGCGGGCCGCCGTGTCGCTGTCGTCCATGGCGCCGACCGCGATGACGCTCGGGTCGTTGGCGGGGCTGACGATGGTGCCGAAGCCGCTGCCGATCCGGCCGTCGTTGCCGGCCGCCGCGACGACCACGATCCCGGCCGCCACCGCGGCGCGCGCCGCGCGACACAGCGGGTCGGTCACATAGGACTCGTACACGGGGTGGCCGAGGGACAGGTTGAGCACGCGGATCCCGTAGCCGCGGCGGTGCTGGATGGCCCAGTCGATGGCGACGAGCACGTCGGAGGTCTGGCCGCTGCCGTCGGGCTGCAGCGCCCGGAGCGAGATCAGGCGCGCCCCGGGTGCGATGCCGCGGAAGGTGCGGAACGCGTCGGGCCCGCTGCTCAGGAGGCCGCTGCCATTGAGGATCCCGGCGACGTGGGTGCCGTGGCCGAACGGGTCGTCGAAGCCCTTGCCTCTCTCGACGAAGTCGATCTCGATGGGGCGCGACAGCCCCTTCTGGCGCTCCAGGTCGGCGTGCATGCTGACACCGGTGTCCACCATCGCGATGCCGATGCCCCTTCCGTCGATCTCCGGGCGCTCGGCGGCCGCGACGTCCGCCCGCACCGCCTTGACGGCGATATCGAGGAAGGCGCGCACCGGTCCGTCGAGCGACACCCGCTCGACCTCGGGATCCTCGGCCAGGGCATCGAGCGCCGCCGCCGGCAGCGCCGCCGAATAACCGACGATGGCCGTGTGACGCGTCTTGAGAACGCCGCCCCGGCCGTGCAGCCGCACCATGTGGTCGTCGGTCGGCTCCGCCACTGTCTGGACGATCACGGGGATGAGATCGCCGGGACGCGAAGCCCGGGCGAGCTTCGCGACCTCCGGGGAGACCTTGTGCGCCTCCGGGGGCGCCGCGAACGCGGGCGACAATGCCGCCAGACCGAGGAATAAGAGAAGGAAGGCCGGGACACGGCGAGCCATCGTCATCCGTCCGTCACGCCCGGTCCCGTCGTTGCCGTTGCTGCTCATGACCGTTCTCCCTGGCCCCGTCCGCATCGCGGTTCCACGGTGCCGGCAGGTCAATGAGCAAGGGCGCTGCCATGCACAATAGCGTCAGGTCTCAGCCGAACACGTTGTGCCCCAATGGTTTCGGACGGGAGCACGGCAACGTCATCGGGCGGGCCCGGCGGGCCCGGATGTCGGTCTTCTCGACACGCGGGCTCGCCGCGGCGGCGCCGGCGGCCGCGACCGCTGCGTTTTCAACGGCTTGAAAGAGAGCGACCAGCGCCCGACAGGCGTGTTCAGAAATGAGGCACGGCAGGGGCGGCGTCGGAGCCCGGTGGAGAGACACCGCCGCGGCGGTCGCGTCCGCGGCTCCGTGATCTCGCACCGACCGGGACCTATATTTCGCGGGCGCACCAGGGGGCGCGACGACGTATGGCTCTGACCGATTTCAGCGGCATCGTCAGGAATCTCACCCAGAGCGCCGAGGAGCGCGCCGTCACCCGCGCCCTGCAGCTCCATGCCAAGGGCCAGACCGACAAGGCGATCGCCATCCTCAAGGAAGCGCAGACGCGCGCCCCCGAAGATCCGGGGGTTCTCATGGAGCTGGGACGTCTGCAGACCACGGCCCAGCGGCCTCTCGAGGGGGTCGAGGCGTTCCGGGCGATCCTGCGTCGCGACCCGCAGGCGCTGCCGCGGGTGGCCGAGGCCATCGAGGAGCTGCGCGCCCGTCACGCCCCGGTCGGGCCGCTGTACGACGCCATCGCCGAGCACCACGTGCGCCAGGACGCCGGCGCGCAGGCGCTGGCGATCCTCGAGCGCATGCGCCCCGAGGACCTGCGCGCGATCCTGCCGCGCTACCTCGCGAAGTGGGAGCAGGCGCGGCGCGCCGCCCCCGACGCCCGCCTGACCCGGACGGTCCTTCTGCCGGCCACGCAGCTGGCGCTGTTGTACGAGGCGCTCAAGGATTACGCCCGCGCGATCGCCGTCTACCGCGACGTGCTCCGCACCAACGCCGATGAGGCGGGCCGCGTCCTGCCGCGTCTCGAGGCGCTCGCCGCGCGCGACTTCCAGAATTCCGATCTGCGTCTCGAGATCGGCGGCATCCTCCTCGACGCGGGTCGCGCCGCCGAGGCGGCGAAGCACTTCGCCCTGGCGCTCGAGGTCGGCCCGCGCGCCGCCCGTCCGGTCGCCGAGCGCATCGCGCTCCGGCTCGCCGGCTCGGGCGACGACGAGGAGCTGCGCTGGACCATGGCGCGGGCCCTGCTCGCGGCCGACGACACGCCCGGGGCGCTCGAGGCGCTGCAGCCGCTCGTCGCGGCGGGCGCGCGGCTCGACGAGATCATCTCTCTTCTGCACCCGCTGGCCGCTCTGGAGAAGGCCGGCGCCGCCCGCCGGATGCTGGCGGAGGCCTTCACGCGCCGCGGGCTGCCGCACCAGGCGCTCGCACCCCTCCTGCAGGCCGCCGAAGAGGAAGGGTTGCATGCGATCGAGCAGCCGCTCCTGGCGCTGGTCCGGGCGCACCCCGACCTGGCGCGCGCCTGGCACCTGCTCGCCGACATCCATCTCGACACCGGGCGCACCGGCGAGGCGCTCGCGGCGATCCGCCGGTCGCAGGCGCTCGCTCCTCAGGAAACCGCCGTCCTGGTGCCGCGGCTGACCCGGCTGCTCGCGACGGACGGCCGCTCCGCGGAGGCGCACCAGATGCTCGCCGACCTGCTCGCCGCGGCGGGCGAGGCGGCGCGCGCCGTGGTCATCCTGCGTCACCTGGTGCGCGAAGTGCCGGCGGCCTCGCCGGCGGCGATGGAGCGTCTCGCCCGCCTGGTGTCGACGCCGGCGGGGCCGCGGGCCGTGCTCGGGCTCGCGGAGGCGGCCCTTGCGGCGGGCCGGCACGCGGAGTGTCTCGAGCACCTCGAGGACCTGGCCGGCAACCACCCGGACCTCACCGCCGAGTTCCTGCACACGATGAGCGCGCTCACCGCGCAGGCGCCAGCGCTGGCGGCGCGCATCGTGGGGCTTCTCGAGACGCTCGAGCCGCGGTCGCCCCTCCCGGTGGCGGTCCACTTCGCGCGTGGAGAGGCCCAGTTCCACGCCGGCCTTCTGCCCGCGGCCGCGGCGTCGCTGCGCGAGGTCCTGCAATCGGCCCCGGAGCGTGTCGCCGAGGTGCGCGCCGCCCTCGAGCGCTTCGACCGCGCCGACCCGCGCGCCGCCGAGGCGCGCTACCTGCTCGCCATCATCTATGTCGACATGCGCGACCACGACGCGGCGCGCACCGAGCTCAACCGCCCCGGGCCCACCAACGCCGCCCTGCTGGCCCGGGTGGTCACGCGTTACGAGAGCCTGGTCGCCGAGACGCCGGACGACATGCCGGCGCGCGCCGCACTGATGCAGGCGCTGATGCTGGGGCACCAGCTCGATCGCGCCCTCGAGGTCGGCCGCGAAACCCTGAAGCGGCGCGACGACCAGAGCACCGCGACGATCTCCCTGGCCATGGCCGACGCCCTCGCCGAGAAGGGCGACACCGACGGCGCCGTGCGCCGCTACTTCGCCGCCAGCAAGCGCGATCCCCGTCTCGCGGGCGAGGTGATCGCCCGCCTGCGACGTCTCATCGAGGTCGAGGGCAAACACCCCTTCGGCTGCCTCGCGCTCGCGAAGCTCCAGGCGCAGGAGGGGCATGCGGCCGAGGCGATCGAATCGCTCAAGGCGGCGCGCGCCGGCGACCCGGCCCTGCACGATTCCGTCGTTCTCGAGATGGAGGCGGTCGCCCGGGCCTTCCCCGCCGACCCGCTGCCCGGTCTCGCGCTCGTCGGTCTGCTTCAGGATACCGGGCAGCACCAGAAGGCGGTGCAGGTGATCGCCGTCCACCTCGACGCGCACCCCTCCTCGGCGCAGCGACTCGCCGCACACCTCGACGGGATCCTCGAGGCCCAACCCGGCCATCCCCTGGCGCACTACGAGCTCGGTCGCGCTTTGCAGGCGCTCGGCGCCAACGCCCGTGCCGCCGAGAGGCTCGCCAGCTCGGCCCGGCTCGACCCAACCATCGCACCACTGGCCCTGCGGCGCCTCCAGGAAATCCTGATCGCCGAGCCGGCCTGCACGCCGGCCTGGATCGCCTGCTCGGAGGTGCTGGCCGGCCGCGGCCAGGTGCTGCAGGCGGCCGAGCGGCTGGCCGAGGCGATCGCGCGCACCCCCACCGAAGCCACCGGCCTCCTGGAGCGTCTCGATGAGCTGCACCGCCGGCACCCTGCGATGGCGCCGATGACCCTGCTGTTCGCCGAGGCCTGCGCCCGGGCCGGGCAGCCCGAGCGCGCCGCGCGCTCCTACGGCGAGGCGGCCGCCGGCGACCTCGCCCTCGGCGAGGAGGCGCTCCTCGGGCTCGACGCCCTCCTGGGAGCGAACCCGCGCCTGGCCGAGGCCTGGCTCGTGCGCGCCCGCATGCGTCTGAAGCTGGCGCACAACGCGCCGGCGCTCGCCGATTTCACCGAGGCGGCGCGGCTGCAGCCGCGCCTCGTCCCCGAGGTGCTGCGCGATGTCCAGGCGCTGGCGGGGCAGAGACCCGACTGGCCGGAATGCGCCCTCGTCCTGGCCGATCTTTTCATCGCGGCCGAGCGCGCCTCCGAGGCCGAGGACCTGCTCTCGCGCCGCCTCCCCGGCGCCGGCACGCGCGCCGTCCGCCTGGCGATGCTGCTGCGCCTCGCACGCTGCGCCGCGGCGCGCGGCGATGCCGACGCCGCCCGCGCCCGCCTCGCCGAGGCGGCCGATCTCACGACCGATCGCAACGAGTTCCTGGGCCAGGCGCACGCCCTGCACACCGATCTCCTGCGCCGGCGCGCCGATCGCCTGCGCGCGGCCCTCGATCAGGAGACACCCTCCGGCCCGAAGAGCAGCGCCGGCGACCGCGCCACGCGCGCCGCCGACCTGGCGGCCGCGGTGCGCGCCTGCATCGAGCTGGGTACGCACGCCGAGGCCGACGCCCTGATCACGAGCCACGGCGATCGCTGCCTCGACGCGGCGGCGCACCGCGCCCTGCGCGGCGAAGTCGCGCTGCGGCGCGGCGACTACCCGCGCGCCGCCGAGCAGCTGCGCGCCGCCGGCCCCGGGCCGCTGCTGGCCTTCTGCGCCCTGCGCGCCGGCGACATCTCCCTCGCCATCACGACACTCGAGGCGCTGGTGGCGCGGGACGCCGATCCGCGCGCCCGCGCCGCGCTCGAGCGCGCCTACCGCGACATCGTCGCGGCCGATCTGCTGGGCGGCAGCCGACGCCTGCAGGCCGAGACCTCATTGACCTTCGGCGAAGGAGCCGCGGCGTGAGCCAGATCGTCTGTCCGATGCTTTCGGCCCTCCCACCCGTGGACGCGACCGGCCAGCCGGTCGACCGGGAGTGCCTCTACGATGGCTGCCGCTTCTACGATCGCGTCCAGAAGGACTGCGGGCTGGCGGTCGCCGGCCGCGCCACGACCCGCCTCGTCGAGGAGGCGGCGGCGCGCCCGGAGGCCGACATCCACGCCGCGCTCGAGCAGGCCGCCCTTGCCGCCGACCGCACCGCCGCGCTCGAATCGACCGTCAACGCGCTGGGCTCGGCGCTGGCGCGTCTCGAATCGCAGATGGCCTCGATCCTCGAGGTCCAGCAGAAGGTCGCCGATCGCCTGCTCGAGGAGATGTCGCTCCTTCTCGCCCGGACGCAGAAGAACGACCAGTCGGTGGCGGTGCTGGCGCAGCGGCTCGAGGCCGGCGAGGAATCGGGCCGCACCATCGCCCGGGCCCTCGAAACCCGCATGAAAAAGGACGAGACCGAACTCGAATCGGCGCGACGCGACGAGGCGGTGACCTGCAACAACCGCGGCGTCGCTCTCTATTACCGGGGCGCGATCGAGGCGGCGCGCGACGCCTTCATGAAGGCCATCGAATTGCAGCCGGGGTACGCCGAAGCCTTCAACAACCTCGGGCTGGTGCATTCGCGCCTGGGCCGCGAGGCCGAGGCGATCGAGGCGTTCCGCCAGGCGCTCAACGCCGACCCGGCGATGGCCGAGGCCTATAACAACCTCGGCTTCCTCTACCACACCTCGTCGCAGTTCGACCGCGCCGCGCAGATGTTCGGCCTGGCGATCGAGAGCGCCGGCGACTCCTCGGTGGCCTACACCAACCTCGGCAACACCTACTACGCCATGAAACAGGCCGAGAAGGCGGTCGAGGCCTGGACACGCGCCGTCGACCTCGACCCGTTGAACGAGAGCGCCCGCCGCGGGCTGCGCATGTTCCAGCAGGAAGAGAAGAGCGCCGCATGACGACGGCGGTGGACGGCCAGGACCTGGTCATGCGGCTCGAGCGCGAGGTGCGCAGCCCCAGGGAGATCCTCCTCGTCGATGCCTTCCTGCCGGCGGCGGAGGCCATCCCCTCGGCCCTGATCCGGCAGGCGGCGCCGCCTCCGGCACCCGAGCCGGCACCGGGGCCCGCACCCGAGCCCGATTACACTGGCACGATGACGGGAGCCCGGCAGCGCGCCGACGAGGGCGCCGACGATCCGCCCGCCCCGCCGGCGCGGCGACGCTCGGTCCGGCGGGCGGCCGAGCCCGAGAAGTCGCTCGAGGACGAGGTCGCCGAGTTCATGAGCCGCAGCAACCGCGCGCTCGCCCCCGACGCCGACCCCGAAGGTTAGGAGTGTGTCCGAGTAATAGGCTGGGTCGCGTTCGTGGCGCCGCGGGGCCGTATGCGAGGCGCCGCGACGAACGCGATGCGGGACATCGCCGAGGCGCGGCAACGACGCAGACGGCCCCGCGCCGCCGCGAACCCGAAGGGCGCATGGGGGTTGCGGTACCCATCGTGACTCGTCGTCTTCGATGCCCCACATCGATTCCTCCTCGCGCCTCGCCTGGGACCCGCAAACCCCATGCGCGCGACCCAGCCTATTACTCGGACACACTCCTAGGCCGCTCCCGATACCGTGGCGTCGGCGCCGCCCCCGCGACTATGATCGGCCGGCGTCACGCCGTCGGGGGCCCGGGTGCCGGAAAACGTCGCGGTCGAAATCCACCACGATTATGCCGTGCTCGAGGAGCGCCTCGCCGCCATCGTCGACGCCGTCAAGACGCGCGCCGGCCGGCTGGCGCCGGTGGCGATTGTCGTCCCCACGCAGCGGCTGATCGCCCACCTGCAGGTCCGCCTCGCCGAACGGGCCGGCATTCTCGCCGCCGTGCGCTTTCACCACCACGACGGCCTGGCGCGCGCCATCGCCGGCGCCGCCGGCGTGACCCTGCCGAGGGCGATCGGCGCCGGTGCCCGGGAGGCGATCGTCGCCGACGTCGCCACGCGCGCCGGCGGCGAGCTGGCCGCGTGGATGGGCGCGCGCCCCGGCAGCGCCGCGGCGCTGCGCGCCACCTTCGACGACCTGCGCGAGGCCGGCATCGACGCCCGCGCCGCCCTCGACAGGCCGGAGGGGCCGGGCGAACGCCTGTCCTCGGGCGGCCGGCACATCCTGCGACTGTACGAGCGCTACACCGCCCTGCTCGACCGGCTCGAGTCGAAGGGCTTCTCGGATCGCTGCGGGCGCACGGCACGCGCCCTTCCCCATGCGGCCGACTTCGCGGCGCGGTTCGACACCATCGTGCACTATGGCGCCTACGAGCTGACCGGGATGAACCTCGACCTCCTGCGCGGGCTCGCCTCGGCCGGCCGGCCATTGATCGTCCTTGCGCCCGGCCACCCCACCGCCCCGGCCTTCGCCTACGCGCGGGGATTCTGGCGCCAGCATCTCGGGGTCGAGCCGACGACCGTGCGACCCGGCGCGGCGGTCGCGCCCCGCCTGCTCGGCGATCGACTGCCGCTGCTCTACGAGGAGGAGGCCTGTCCCGGTCCGGCGCCGGGCTCCTTCGCCTTCGGCCACGCCCAGGGCCCCGCCGCCGAGATCGGTGAGGCGGCCCGCGGCCTGCTGCGCGACCGGCGCGCCGGCGACGGCGGCACGGTGCTGCGCCCGGCGCGACTCGCCCTCGTGGCGCGCACGCTCGAGCCGTACACCCTGCACCTGGGGCCGATCTTCGCGACGCATGGCATCCCCTTCCAGTCCTCGGCCGGGCTTTCTGCCACTCGCCAGCCCGTGGTCCAGGCGGCGGCGTGGCTCCTGCGCTGCCTCGCCGACGACTTCCCCGCCGCCGTCCTGTGCGACCTGCTGCGCACCGGCCTGGTGCGCGTGCCCGGCGATGGGGCGCGGCGCCGGGAGGAGCTGCCGCGCCCCGACCTGGCCGAGCGCCTGCTGCGCGACTGGCAGATCACCGGCGGGCGCGCCCTGATCGCCGACCGCCTGCCCGGGTGGGTCGACGGCGAGCGTCCGGCCCACTCCGAGGCGGCGGGCCCGTCGGAGCGCGACGAGGCGGCCCGCGCCACGGCGGCGCGCCGCCTCGAGGCGCGCCGCCTCGGAGAGTTCGTGCGCCGGCTGGCGCGCGCCGGAGGGCCGCTGGCGGCGGCGCGCACCTGGGGCGCCTGGGCCGCCGCCTGCGCCGATCTCCTGCGACGCCACGTCGACGGCTACGACGAATCCGACCCGCCGGCGCCCGGCGTGGATCTGGTCCTCGACGCGCTGTCCGACATGGAGGCCCTCGACGCCGCCGGTCTGCGGCTGACACCGGGCGCCGGGGCCGCCACGCTGGCGCGCGCCGTCGAAGGCGCGACGATCCCGATCGGCTCGGTCGCGGCGGACGGAACGCCGGTCGAGGGCGACGGCGGCGGCGTGCGGGTTCTCGACGCCATGCAGGCGCGCGGGCTGTCGTTCGACACCGTGGTCGTGATCGGCATGAACGCCGACCTGTTCCCGCGCCGTCCGCGCGAGGATCCGTTCCTGCCCGACGAGGATCGCCGGCTGCTGCGCGGGCCGCAGCGCCGGCCGCTGCAACTGGCCTCGGAGGCCCGCCACGAAGAGCACCTGCTGCTGGCGCACCTCCTGGGCGCGGCCTGCCGGCGGCTGGTGGTTCTCTGGCAGCGCGCCGACGACGAGGGGAAGGCGCGCACACCGAGCCTGGCGCTGCGCGAGATCGCCCGCCTGACGCTCGGCGCGCCCGACCTCGAGGCGATCGGCGCCCTCGCCCGGCGGGTGAGCGCCGACCCGGCCGCGCGCCTCCTCGCCGCGGTCGATGACGAGGGGTTGATCGCCCTCCCGGAGGCGGGGCTGGCCGCCGCCTTCGCCTGCCGCTCCCCGGCCCGGCTGGCGGCGGCGCTCGCCCGCGCCGGCACCGCGTCGATGCTCGGCGGCGGCGCGGGGGCCGACGCCGCGGTGCCGCCGGGTCTGGCGTTTCTCGAATCGATCGACGGCACGGCGCCGACACCGTACGACGCGCTCGTCGGCGCTCCCGGCGACGAGCCTGCGACCTGGTCGCCGTCGCGTCTCGAGGTCCTCGGTGGCTGCCCGCAGCAGTTCTTCTTCCGCCACGTCCTGCACATCGACGAATGGGAGGCGCCGCCCGAGGCGCACGAGGCCGACGCCCGCGAGATGGGGGCGCTGGTGCACGAGGTCCTGCGCGACCTCTACGCGGTGTTGTTCCCGCCGGCGGGCGTCGCGGACGCAGGCGCGGGGCGGGCGCATGCGCCAGGCCCCCCCGGCGCCGCGCGCATCCGCGCCCTGCTCGAGGAGATCTGGCGGCGGCGCGCCGCCCCGATCGCCCTTCGTATGCAGGCCCTCTACCCCGGGCTGTGGGACCTGCTTGGCGCGCAGTGGCTGGCGGCGCTCGGGGAATTCACCATCCATGACGCCGCCGTGGTCGGCGCCGCGCTCGAGCCGCCGCGTCTCGAGCACCCGGTCGAGGCCTCGATCCCGCTTGGCGTCGGGCAGGGCGAACTCCGCCTGCGGGGCCGCTTCGACCGCCTGCTGCGGTGCGCCGATGGCCTGGTGGTGTCGGACTACAAGACCGGCCGCCGGCCGGCGTCCTTCGTCGCGCCGGCGCCGATCCTGAAGGGAGAGCAGCTGCAGATGCCGCTGTACGTCCTGCTGGCGGAGCGCGCCGACGGCGGGGTCACGCCACCGGCGGTGCACGCCGAGATCCTCGGCGTCGGTCCCGCCTTCGCCCGCGACGATCCCGGCGAGCGCTCCGCCCGGCTCGAGCCGGACCGATTCAACACCTTGCGCGAAGGGTTCCTCGAGACGCTCGCGGTGCTGCGCGATCTCGCCCGCGCCGGGCTCTACCCGCTCGATAGCGAACGCACCCGCTGCGGGCGCTGCCCCTACGCCCGCGCCTGCCGGCGGCATCACGGCCCGACGCTCGACCGCCTGGGGGCGCATCCGGCGCTGGCACCCTTCCATGCGACCCGCGCCAAGAACTCACACTTCCCGACACTGGCGAGCGTGGCCCGCCGCTCCACCGGGTCGCGGACATGACGCGCCCGGCAGTCGCCGCCCGCACCCGTCCGCCCGATCACGAGCACCGGGATCGGGCGACGACCCTCTTCGACCGCAATCTCGTGGTCACGGCCGGCGCCGGGACCGGCAAGACCGCGATCCTCGTCGAGCGGGCCCTGAACCTGGTCGGTTCCGGAACGACGGCGCTCGACAGTCTGGCGCTCATCACCTTCACCGAGAAGGCCGCGGCCGAGCTCCGGCTCCGTCTCGGCCGCGGGCTGGAGCGGCTGCTGCGCCGGGCGGCCGGGTCGATCGATGCAGCGCCCGATCCCGCCGAGGACGGCGATCGATCCTGGCGCTGGCTGGTGACCCGGGGGGTGCCGGCGGAGCGGGTGCGCGCCGCGGCCCTCGGCGCCCTGCACGCCCTCGACGGCGCCGCCATCGGCACCATCCACGCCTTCTGCTCCGACATCCTGCGGCGCTACCCGCGGCAGGCGGGTGTCGACCCGCTGTTCGCCGCCGACGACGGCGCGGCCTTCGATCGCGTTTTCGAGGAGGCCTGGACGAGCCAGCTCGCCGCCGACCTCGGTCCGGCGGCGACGCGCGCCGCGGCATGGCGACAGGCCCTCGACGCGGGCGACCCGCCCTCTCGTGTCCGCGAGGTGGCGCTCGCCCTGTCCGGCTTCGCGCTCCCCGACGAGGCCCGCCTCCCGGCGGCCGCCGCCGACCCGGTCGCGCTGCTCGGCGACACGGTCCGCGAGGCGCTGCGCCGGGTGCGGGGGGTGGCCGATCGGGGGCGCGGATTCCGCCCGAAGTTCCGGCAGTTTCTCGACGCCGCCATCGTCTACCTCGAGGCCTTCCTCGCCGGCGGCGGACCCGGTCTGCGCGCCGCCGTCGGGCCGCTCCCGATCGACGCGGCCGCGGAGGAGAAACCCGGCGACCCCGGCAAGCGCGTTTCGGGTGTCAGCGCCGCCGAGACCGAGACCGAGTGCACCCCTGCCCGCGACATGCTGAAGCTGCTCGCCGGCCTCGACGACGAGACCATCGCCGCCATCCAGGCAGTCGCGGGTCCGGTGGCCACGGCCGCCGGCGAGCGCCTGCTGGCGCAGGGGTTCGTCTCGTTCGACGCGATGCTGCGGCGGGCGCGCGACCTGCTCGCCCGCGATCCCGGCGTGCGCCGCGAGCTCGGCGGGCGCTACCGGCGGCTGCTGGTCGACGAGTTCCAGGACACCGACCCGCTGCAGTACGAGATCCTGTTCTTCCTGGCCGGCGGCGAGACCCCTCCGGCGGCCGACGCCTACCGCACGGCCCTCGAGCCGGGACGGCTGTTCATCGTCGGCGACCCGAAGCAATCGATCTACCGGTTCCGCGGCGCCGACATCGCCGCCTACCGGCGCGCCGTCGACCATGTCACGCGCTGCGGCGGTCTTGAGCTTCGCCTGACCGCCTCGTTCCGCAGCCCCGCGGCGCTCCTGGCGCCGGTGAATCGCCTGTTCGAGGGCTGGCTCGGGCCCGGCGGCCGATGGGAAGGCGAGTACGAACCGCCCTACGATCGCATCGAGTCGGCGCGCCCCGAAGAAGCCGGCGACGGCCCGCGCGTCCTGATCGCCTCGGTCGCTACGGCGGACGGCGCCAATGCCGACGAACGACGCGCCGCCGAGGCCGCCGCCATCGCCGCCTGGATCGGGGCGCATGCGGGGACCGCCGGATCGGGTCGGGCGCATCGCCATCGCGATATCGCCGTCCTATTCCGGGCCATGACCCACTCGGGTCTGTATGCGCGGGCGCTTCGTGCCGCCGGGATTCCGTTCGTCATCGAAGGGGGCCGGGATTTCCACGAGCGGCCGGAAGTCGGTGACCTGCTGATGCTGCTGCGCGCGGTGGCGAGCCCCAACGACGCGCCCGCCCTGCTGGCCGTGCTGCGCTCGCCCCTCGGCGCCGTGCCGGACGACGAGATGGCGCGCTTCGCCCGCGCCGGCGGCCGGATCGGTCTTCCGGATTCCATCCCGCCCGACCCGGACACCTACCCAAACCTGGCGCGCACCCTCGCATGGCTCGAGGGTTTCCGCGCCGCGACCCGCCGCCTCCCCGCCGACAGCGTCGTCGAGCAGGCCCTCGCCTCCACCCCTCTGGCGCTCCTGCATGCGGCGACGCACGACGGCCCGCAACGCCTCCAGAACCTGCGCAAGATGGCGGCGATCGCCCGCGACCGCGCGGCCCGCGGCCTGTCGCTGCCCGAGGCGATCGCCGTCATCGAAGCGGCCTTCGAGGGGCGCACACCCGAAGGCGAGAGCCCCCTGGCGGACGAGACCCACGACGCCGTCCGTGTCCTGTCGATCCACAAGGCCAAGGGGCTCGAGTACCCGGTGGTCGTCGTTCCCGATCTCGGGCGCGAGGAGGGTCGCGGTGGGCGCGACACCGGCGCCGTGGCCGCCTGGCTGCGGCGCGGAGAGTCGGGATGGCTGGCGCTGCGGCTCGGGACGCGGCGCTGGAACGCGGCCTGGGCGCTCCACGCGCTCGAGGCCCGCCGCCACGCGGAGGCCGAGGAGCGCCGGGTCTTCTACGTCGCCTGCACGCGGGCGCGGGAGCGGCTCATCCTCGTCAACAGCCACCATGACGGCGACGCTCCCTGGCGCGATCGCCTGGCGGCGCTTGGTTACCGGCTCGGCGACGACGGCGCCTTCCCGGCCGAAGGCGCGCTCGAGGGGGGCGACGTGGAGCACCGGCTGCTGCAGCCGGCGGCGCCCGCCCTCCTCCGCCCTGCAGCCCCCGACCTCGGACCGATCGAGCGCGCCGCCCGCGCCGGCCGGGAGGCCGGCGCGGCGCTGGCGGCCGCCGCCGTCCCGCCGCTGCGATCGCCCTCCGGCACCCGCCCCGAGGATCATGCGCGTCCCGAGGGCACGGCCGCCGCGGCGCGACCCGCCGCCGACCTCGGCCGACGGCCGGAACCCCCGGAGGTGCGACGTTACGCCGGCATCGGCGTGCACGCCGCCCTCGAGACCTGGGATTTCCGCGACGGCGCCGCCCTGCGCGCGCGCGCCGCCGACGAGGCCGCCCGCGCCGTCGACCTCGACATCCCCGCCGCCGGCGGGGCGGGGCTCAGGGCCGCGGCCGCGCGCGCGACCGGCGTCATCCTCGAAGGGTTCCTCGCCTCACCGCTGCCGCGACGGCTGGCCGCCGCGATCCTCCACGGACGCGAGGTCGCGCTTCTCTGGCGCGCCGCCGATGGCCAGGTCTGGACCGGGGCCTGCGACATCCTGTTCGAGGAGGATGGGACCCTCGTGGTCGGCGACTGGAAGACCGACGAGGTGACCGGCGCACCTGCCGCCATGGCGGGTGCGTACCACGACCAGATGTCACGCTACATCGAGGCCGTGCGGGCAGCGTTTCCGGGCCGGGTGGTGCGCGGCGAGATCCTCTTCGTGCGCCGTGGTCTCGCCGTGCCGCTGGCGGACTGAAGAGCGCGGCCTCTCAGGCCGGGCGGGCGACCTTGAGCGCGGCCACCAGCCGATCGAGCGCCGCCTCCCAGTCGTGCCGCTCGATGGCGGCGGGCGACGGGGCGAACAGGATGTGGTCGAGAGTCAGCTCGACCCGTCCCTCCTCCTCGTCGCGTTCGAGGTGCACGCGCACGAGCGACGGCTTCTCCCTCTCCCAGGTCATGAGCAGGAAGCGATCGGGGTCGCAGACCGCGTAGTGGCCGCGGATCGCTTCGTGGCCGTCCCACTCCAGGAGGAACTCCCCACCCGGAGTGGCGTCGAGGGCGGCGTGTTCGGCGAGCCACATCTCGAGCCCCGCCTTGGTCGTGAAGCCGGCGAACAGATCCTCGGCGTCCGCATCGATCCGCCGCATGTGCCGCTCGGCCGAGCGCACCATGCCGCGCCCGCGCTCGAGGACGATCTTGAGGGCGTGCATCTCGGTCTGCCAGCCACGGTCGATGGCGCGGAAGGTCTCGTCCCATTCCTCGTCGCCGGGGAATCCGGAATGGGTGACGGTCAGGACGGCGCCGTCGCGCCAGGCGTCGATGCGGAACTCGAGCTCGGTTTCGACATCCTCGATGAGGATCTTGAGCCGCAGCATCTCGTGCTTGATGACCGCGGCGAACTCGCCGGCCGTCACCAGGGGCTGCGGGCCGGGGTCGCCGCTGGCGCGCCCGAAGATCCAGCGGAAGGCGCCGCCCGGTCGCAGGTCGACCTCGGCCGCCGCCACGAACCAGCGGACCAGTTCGGCCGGATCGGTCAGGGCGCGGAAGAGTTCGGCCGGGGAGGCGTGGATGCCGAGACTGTGACGGCTGGCGCGGTCCGGCTCGAGGCTCAGACCATAGGGTGTTTCGTCCTGCATCCCGCTCCCTCCGCGGGGCATTGTGGGGTCTTCCCCGCCGGCCGGTCAAGGCGCGCGGCCCGGGATTCCGCCGAGGCAGTAGAATCCCCGCATGTCGGCAACGGATCCGGTCTGCGGGATGACGGTCGAGCCGGCCCGGGCGGCCGGGCGGCACGATTACGCCGGCACGACCTTCTGGTTCTGCTGCGTGGGGTGTCGCGAGCGCTTCGCCGCCGATCCGGCGCTCTACCTGGAACGCCCCCCCGGGTCGGGGCCTCACCCCTCCGGGATGCCGGCCACAGGGGGCGGCGCAGGCGCCGCCCCGGCGGCCCCTCTGGGGATCGCCCTCCCGGGAGCGCGGGCGCCCGCCTCGAGGCCCGGCTCCGGATCGGCGCCGGCCCCTCGTCCCGCGGCCGCGGGCGGGCGGAAGTACACCTGTCCGATGGATCCGGAGATCGTCCGCGATGTCCCCGGCTCCTGCCCCATCTGCGGCATGGCCCTCGAGCCGCTGCCCGAGGCGGGAACCCCCGGGACCGATGCGGACGCGTCGGGATGGGCGGCCGCCTCGCCCGAGTTGCGCGACATGGCCCGGCGCCTTGCCGCCGGAACCCTCCTCACGCTGCCGCTTTTCGTGCTGGCGATGGGCTCGATGCACGGCGCCGGGCACGGCGCAGGTGCGGCGTTCACCCAACGGCCATTCCTGCAGATGCTGCTGGCGGCCCCCGTCGTCTTCGTGTGCGGCTGGCCCCTGCTCCTGCGCGGCGCCATGTCGATCGTCAACCGGCGGCTCAACATGTTCACCCTGATCGCGACCGGCACCCTGACCGCCTTCGGGTACAGCGCCGTCGCGGCGCTCGCCCCGGGGGCGATGCCGGCCGCCTTCCTTTCCGCCGGCGGCGTGGCGCCGCTCTATTTCGAGAGCGCCGCGGTCATCACCGTCCTCGTGCTCCTCGGACAGGTTCTCGAGCTGCGCGCCCGTGCCCGCACCGGCGGGGCGATCCGGGCGCTCGCCGCCCTCCTGCCCCGGCAGGCGGTGCGCCTGCGGGACGGCGGCCGCGAGGAGGTGGTGGCGCTCGATGCCGTTGCGACCGGCGACCTCCTGCTCGTGCGTCCCGGCGCGCGGGTCCCGGTCGACGGTGTGGTGGTCGAGGGGACGAGCGCGGTCGACGAATCGCTCCTGACCGGCGAGTCGATGCCGGTGCCGAAGACCATGGGCGCGCATCTCGTCGGCGGGGCGGTCAACGGCAGCGGTTCCCTCGTGATGCGCGCCGAACGCGTCGGCGGAGAGACGCTGCTGGCCGCGATCGTCCGGATGGTCGCCGAGGCGCAGCGCAGCCGCGCCCCGATCCAGCGGGTCGCCGACCGGGTGGCGGCCTGGTTCGTCCCCGCGGTCATGGCGGTGGCGGCGGGGACCTTCGCGATCTGGTCGCTCGCCGGGCCGGCGCCGCGCCTGGCGCATGCCCTCGTCAGCGCCGTCGCGGTGCTGATCATCGCCTGCCCGTGCGCCCTCGGACTGGCGACGCCGATGTCGGTCATGGTGGCGGCCGGCCGCGGCGCCACCCTGGGGGTGCTGGTGCGCGACGCCGCCGCGCTCGAGGCGCTGGCCCGCGCCGACACGCTGGTCATCGACAAGACGGGCACCCTGACGCTCGGGCGGCCGGTGGTGGAGGCCATCGTGGCGGGCGGCGCTGCCGGCGAGGAGGAGATCCTGCGCCTGGCGGGATCGCTCGAGCGCCACAGCGAGCACCCGCTGGCGGCGGCGATCGTCGCGGCGGCGCGGCGGCGCGGCCTGGCGCTCGCCGACCCGGCGTCGTTCGCCTCGGTGGCCGGGCTCGGGGCGCGTGGTGTCGTCGACGGGCGCCGCGTGGAGGTCGGCAACGAGAACTTCGTCGGCGCCGGGGCGTTCGGCGACGCCGCCGAAGCGCAGCGGCGGGATGGCCGGACGGTGGTGTTCGTCGCCGTCGACGGTGTGGTGACCGGGTTTCTGGCGATCGCCGATCCGCTGCGCCTCGAGGCGGCCCCGGTGGTGGATCGCCTGAAGGCCGCCGGTCTGTTCGTGGTCATGGCCACCGGCGACAACCGGGCCACGGCCGAGGCGGTGGCGGCGCGCCTGCACATCGACCGCGTCGAGGCCGGAATGGCGCCCGGAGGGAAGCGCGCCCTCGTCGGCGCCCTGCGCGCCGAGGGACGGCGCGTGGCGATGGTCGGCGACGGCGTCAATGACGCACCGGCGCTGGCGGCCGCCGATGTCGGCATCGCGATCGGGACCGGCACGGAGATCGCCATCGGCAGCGCCGGACTGACCCTGGTGAATGGCCACCTCGAGGGGCTCGTGCGGGGGCGCAATCTGGCGGTCGCGACGTTGCGCAACATCCGCCAGAACCTGTTCTTCGCCTTCCTCTACAACGCGCTCTGCATCCCGATCGCCGCGGGGGCGCTCTACCCCGTTCTCGGCTGGGTGCTCAGCCCGATGCTGGCCGCCGCCGCCATGAGCCTGAGCTCGGTCACCGTGATCGCCAACGCGCTGCGCCTGCGGCGCGCGCCGATCTGAGCCGGCGATGCCTCGACGCCACCGTCATCCCGCCGGTGCCCGCGCCCGGGTCCTGCTCGCCCTCGTCCTCGCGGCCGGCGCCCCGGCCGCCGCCCGGGGCGCCGAGGTTTTCCTCGCCGCGCATCCCCATCCGGATTGCCCGTGCGGCGACGGCCAACCCCCCGCGGCGCCCTGCGGCACGACAGCGGAACGGCCGCTGGCCTGCTGGGCGGACGCCTACGCGCGGGCGGGAGACGCCGGCGACAGCGTGACATTCCTGGCGGGCCAGCATGAGGCGTGTCTTGCGATCGACGGTCGCGGCCGGCCGTCGGCCCCCTTCACCTGCCGCGGCGCCACACCCGGTGACGTCTCCATCCGCTGCCGGCAGGCGGTCGACGTGATCCGGGTGACGGGCGGGACCGTCGTCCTCGCGGATCTGCGCATCGTCGCCGGCATGGACAACCCGGCCGCCATCCACATCGCCGCCGACGCCGCGGGCCGGGGTGGCCGCCACGCTCTGCGGCGCCTCCTCGTCGAGGGGGGCCGGACCGGCATCCTGCTCGAGGGCGCGGGCCGGAATGTCCTCGACGAGGTGACGGTCAGCGGGGCTTCGGCCGGGCTGCAAATCGTCTCCTCGGACAACCAGGTGCGCGGCCTGCGCCTGCTCGACATCGTCACCACCGCCCTCCTTCTCGCACCGGCGGCGGCCCGCAACCGCATCGAGCGCTTCGAGGTGCGCCGCGCCGGCATGCTCGGGCTGCTGGTCATGTCCGGCGCCCGGGACAACCGGTTCGAGGATGGTGTCGTGGCGGAAACCGGCACGCACGGTGTCGAGATCAGCGGCTCAGGGACGGTCGTGCGGCGTTGCGACGTGAGTGCGGCGCACATCCATGGGATTCATGTGATGGGCCGGGACGCGACGGTCGACCGAGTGCGCATCGAGTCGTGCGTCATCCATCACAATGGCAGCAGCGACGGCGACCGTCCCATGGGCGACGGGATCAAGATCGAAGTCGCCTCACGGACAATCGTCCGCGCAACGCGCATCGCCGCCAACACCAGCAACGGCATCCTCGAGAACAACACGGCACGCGCGACCCGGATCGAGGGCTGCACCATCGAGAACAATGGCACCTCCGGGTTCGCGCACGGCGTCTACACCAAGGGCGAGGGTGGGATCATCCGCGGCTGTCATGTGCGCGGCAACTCGGGGTACGGGCTCCACCTGTGGGCGGCGCCACGCGATTACCTGGTCGAGGACAACGATGTGACCGGGAACGGCACCGTGCGCGGCGGCGGCATCGTGGTCGGCGGGACACCGAAGGAGGCGCCGCCGGGACGCAGCGGCCTCCCCGAGAATGTCGTCGTCCGGCGCAACCGCCTGTCCGGGAACCTCGGGCCGGCGCTCGACTATCTCCTGCCGGTGGCGGGCCCGCCCGAAGGATGCTGGCCGGGAACCGCGGGTAACGAATTCCTCGACAACGACATCACCCCGGTGACCGGGACGCTGCCGGTTCTCCTGCGCGGCGCCCGCCCCGAGTGCGTGACCGTGCGCGGCAACGTCGTTCGCGCGCCGACGCCACCCGCGACCGACCCGCCCTGACCGGCGGGGCCGCGCTTACTTCGCCGGAGTGTCGCGGTAGGTCCGGTACTGCGGCACGTCGTCGAGGATATCGAGCCAGGGAGCCTTGCTGCGCACGAAGATGTGCGCGCGCGCGCGCATCGTCACCGGCGTGTCGAGCGTTCCGGCGGCGATCTCCAGGACCGCGGGATCGGCGTCAGTCCAGCAGGTCAGGGTCGAACCACACGTCACGCAGAAGCTGCGCTTCGTGCCGGTGTCGGCCATGTAGGTCTCGAGGTTCTCCCGGCCGGCGATCCACTCGAACGCCTCGCTGCGCGCCTCGATGTAGGTCGCGAAGGCCGCCCCGTGGCTCTTGCGGCAGTGAAGGCAGTGGCAATGGTCCATCTCACCCCACGGCGCCCTGGCGCGGTAGCGCACGCGACCGCACAGGCAGGAGCCTTCGAGAATGTCCGGCATGTCGTTCATCGTCCCCCCCCCCGCCGCCAGCATGGGCGCGCCGGCGCCATCGGCCGACTCAGCGGCGAGGCTAGATCCGCGCGAGGACGTCTGTCAACGCGCGCCCGGTGGCGCGGCCGGGCCGCCCGGTGGGTTGACCCCCCCCGCCATCTTCTGTATAAAGTGCCGGCGCGTAGCAAGACGCGCATCCCACCGCACGACGATCACGGAGGCACGACGCGGATGTTCGTATCGAAGAAGCTCTTTCTGACCAAGGGCGTGGGGCGGCACAAGGAGAAGCTCAACTCCTTCGAGATGGCGCTGCGCGATGCCGGCATCGCCCACTTCAACCTCGTCCGGGTCAGCAGCATCTTTCCGCCCGGGTGCAAGATCATCCCCAAGTCGCAGGGGCTCAAGTATCTCAGAGCCGGCGAGGTGGTCTTCGTCGTCATGAGCCAGTCCGAGACCAACGAGCCGCACCGGCTCATCGCCTCGTCGGTGGGTATCGCGATCCCTTCGAAGTCGACGACCTCGCACGGCTACCTCAGCGAGCACCACTCCTACGGGCAGACCGAGGAGGTCGCCGGCGACTACGCCGAGGATCTGGCGGCCCAGATGCTGGCGACGATCCACGGCGTCGAGTACGACCCCGAGAGCTCCTACGACACCCGCAAGGAGATCTGGAAGATCAGCAACCAGATCTACCGGACGATCAACGTGACCCAGTCGGCGGTGGGCGACAAGCGTGGCTGGTGGGTCACCGTTGTCTCGGCCGCCGTACTGATCCCGTGAGCGTGACCGAGGAGGCCGCGCCGGGGTTCGGGGCGCTCGAACCCGGCCTGGCCTCCCTCGATCGCGCCCGCATCGTCGTGGTCCCGGTCCCCTATGACCGGACCGCCTCCTACCAGAAGGGCACGGCCGAGGGGCCCGAGGCCATCATCGAGGCCTCCCGGCACATGGAGATCTATGACGAGGAGATCGGCCTCGAGCCGGCCGAGGTCGGGATCCACACCATCGCGCCGGTCTCGGGGAACGACGACCCGCCCGAGGTGATGTCGGCCAAGGTGGAGGAGATCGTCGGCCGCTACCTTGCCATGGGCAAGATGCCGGTGGTCCTGGGTGGCGAGCACAGCGTCTCGATCGGCGCCATCAAGGCGTACGAGAAGAAGTACCCCCGCCTGTCGGTGGTCCAGCTCGACGCCCACGGCGATCTCCGGGAGTCGTTCGACGGGTCCGCCTACAACCATGCCTGCATCATGCGGCACTTCGCCGGCCGCATTCCGACCCTCCAGGTGGGGATCCGGAGCCTGTCGAAGGAGGAGGGGGATTTCATCCGCGAGCGGCGCCTCATGGTGGTACCACCGCGCGAGTTCATGCGGAATCCGGGCGCCACGCTGGATCTGGTTGACCGGCTTACCGACGAGATATACCTTACGATCGACGTCGATTTTTTCGACCCGGCCATCGTCCCGGGCACCGGAACGCCGGAGCCCGGGGGGCCGGGCTGGCATGAGACGCTGGACTTCATCCGGGGGCTCTGTCGTCGGAAGAAGGTCGTGGGGTTCGACGTGAACGAATTGCGGCCGATCCCGGGCGACGCGGCGAGCGATTTTCTCGTCGCGAAACTGGTCTACAAGGTGATCGCCTACCGCTTCTTCCCCGACGGCCGTCGGGTCGACTGAGGAGCCCATGAGCCAGTCCCACAAGAAGATGGCCGGCGATCGTTCGGCCTCCCTCGAGCGCGCCGTCCCTGCCGCCGTCAAGCCGTCGTCCGAGATGCTCGAATGCGACATCCCGGGCGAACTGCCCATCATCCCGCTGGCCTCCACCGTCGTTTTCCCGCAGATGGTGGTGAATCTTCAGGTGGTGAGGAAGAAGAACCTGAGTCTGATCCGCGACATGGAGCCCGAGTCAATCATCGGGCTGGTGGTGCAGAAGAGCACCTCGATCGAGGTGCCGCCGATCGACGAGTTGTCAGGCATTGGCGTGGCGGCGCGGCTGGTCAACAAGCTCAACGTCTCCGGCAACACCATCCAGATCATCCTGCTCGGTCTGCGCCGGTTCAGGGTCGCCGAGTACCTCCAGACCGAGCCCTACCTCAAGGCGCGGGTCGCCTGCATCGACGAGGCCGAGGTCGAGTCGATGGAGGCCAACCTCCTGATGGGCAACGCCCTGCACCTGCTCGAGAACCTGATCCAGCTCGACCCGCGCGTGCCCGGCGAGATCCTCAACCTCATCAAGAACAACCTGACCGGACCCGGGAACCTGGCCGACCAGGTCGCCAACCACCTCAACTTCGAGCTCGAGGAGAAGAAGGAAATCCTCCAGACCATCGACTCGATCGACCGCCTCAAGGTCGGCATCCGGTTGATTGAAAAGTCGATCGGGCTCGCCAAGGCGGGCCAGGAGATCAAGGAACAGACCGAGGACGAGATCCGCAAGGCGCAGCGCGATTACTTCCTGCGCGAGCAGATGAAGGTCATCCGCAAGGAGCTCGGCGAGGAAAGCGAGTCGGCGGGAGCGGTGCGCGATCTGCGCGAGAAGATCGACAAGGCCGGGCTTCCGGAGGAGGCCCGCAAGGAAGCCGAGAAGGAGCTGGCGCGCCTCGAGATGGTCAACCCGGCCTCGGCCGAGTACACGGTCATCACCACCTACCTCGACTGGCTCGCGACCCTGCCGTGGACCGCCGAGACGACCGACCGGCTCGACGTGCGCGAGGCGGCCAAGATCCTCGACCGCGATCACTACGGCCTCGAGAAGGTCAAGGACCGCATCCTCGAGTTCCTGGCGGTGCGCCAGCTGAAGAAGGACATGAAGAGCCCGATCCTCTGCTTCTACGGCCCGCCCGGGACCGGCAAGACTTCCCTCGGCAGGTCGATCGCCGAGGCGCTCGGCAGGAAGTTCGTGCGCATGAGCGTCGGCGGGATGCGCGACGAAGCCGAGATCCGCGGCCACCGGCGCACCTACGTCGGCGCGATGCCCGGCAAGATCGTCCAGAGCCTGCGGCGCGCCGGATCGCACAACCCGGTGTTCATGATCGACGAGGTCGACAAGATCGGCTCGGACTTCCGCGGCGATCCCGCCTCGGCCCTTCTCGAAGCGCTCGATCCCGAACAGAACTTCAGCTTCACCGACCTCTACCTCGACCTGCCGTTCGACCTGTCGAAGGTGATGTTCGTCACCACCGCGAACCGGCTCGACACCATCCCCGAGCCGCTGCGCGACCGCATGGAGATCCTCCACCTCCCGGGCTACGTCGAGGAGGAGAAGATGGACATCGCCCGGCAGTACCTGGTTCCGCGGCAGCTCGAGGCGCACGGGCTTACGACCGAGCGGTTGGCCTTCTCGGAAGAAGCGATCGGGGACATCATCCACGGCTATACCTCGGATTCGGGCCTGCGGAAGCTCGAGCAGCAGATCGCCACGATCTGCCGCAAGGTCGCCAAGAACATCGCCATGGGGCAGACGAAGCCGCTCCGGATCGGCCCCGCCGACCTGATCGACTACCTCGGCCCGGTGATCTACATCCCCGAGGTCGCCGAGCGCACCGACGAGGTCGGGGTCGCCACCGGTCTGGCCTGGACTTCCTCGGGCGGCGACATCCTCTTCATCGAGGCGACCCGCATGAAGGGATCCGGAGGCTTGCTGATCACCGGCCAGCTGGGTGACGTCATGAAGGAGTCGGCGCAGGCGGCCCTGTCGTACATCAGGGCGCACGCCACCGACCTCGGGATCGAGGCGGATGCCTTCGAGAAGTACGACATCCACATCCACGTGCCGGCGGGTGCGATTCCCAAGGACGGACCATCGGCGGGGATCACCATCGCCACCGCCATTGCCTCGCTGATGTCGAACCGGCCGGTGCGCCACCAGCTCGCCATGACCGGCGAGATCACCCTGCGCGGCAAGGTCCTTCCGGTCGGCGGCCTCAAGGAGAAAATCCTGGCGGCCCGGCGCGCCGGTCTCGAGACTGTCCTGATCCCGATCAAGAACGAGAAGGACCTCGTCGATGTCCCCGAGCACCTGCGCAAACCGCTCAAGCTCATCCCGGTCAGGACGATCTCGGAGGTCCTCGAGGCGGCGCTCAGCCCCCTGGTGCTGGCGCAGGCCGAGGCGATCCCGGGTGAGGCGCGACGGGCACGGATACGCGAGGCCGGGGGGCGCCGGCGTGATCGGGTCAAGCCACGGGCGATCGCCCAGGGACGGCGCTCAGGCCGCTAGGATCGCCCGGCCCGGCGCACCGGATCACAGCACCGCGACATCAGGGCGGGGGTCGAGGCGGGACTGCCGCGGGGTTCTTCCGGCGCGACGTGGTGGAGCGTGGGGGGATCGAACCCCCGACCTCAAGACTGCCAGCCTTGCGCTCTCCCAGCTGAGCTAACGCCCCACATGCGCCGAAAAGCGCGCCACTATAGCACGCCGCCAAAAATGGGGTCAACGCGGCCGGCGGCCGCGCGTCATTCGATGTAGCCGAGCGAACGCAGCCTCTCGAGAACGTTGTCGTCGAGGTCCGAGGCATCCGGCCCCTCGGGGACGGCGGCGGGCCCGTAGTCCGCCACCTGCCGGATCGGGTGCGCCTGCACGAACGACCCGTCGAGCGCCCCCACAAGCGGGGCCCCTTCGAGGGTCGACGCCAGGGGCAGGTCGAGGAGCACCAGGAGCGTCGGCAGGACATCCACCAGCCGGGCCCCTTCGATGCGTCCGGGGGCGATGCCGCGCCCCCAGAGCGCGATCACCCCCTCGAGCCGGTGGTGCCCCGACGTCGCCGGCCGCGCGGGATCCCATACCGGCTGGAACCCGTGGTCGGACAGGACGACCAGTGTGTCGGCCGGCCCGAGGTCGGCGAGATACTCCCCCAGGATCCCGTCAAGGTGCTCGTAGTAGGCGTCGATCACCCGGGCGAGGACAGCGGCGTCCTCGGGCCGGACGCGGTAGTCGAGCGCCTCCGGATGGGCGAACTTCCAGAACCGGTGTGAGGCGACATCGGCGCCGCCGAAATAGACGGCGAACAGGTCGACCGGGTAGCGTGCGAACAACTGCCTCCCAATACGCCTGTAGGTTTCGTCGCACGCCAGGCTCCAGAGGAACCCGGTGACGCATTCCCGATCCTCCGACGTGAGCTGCCCGACCCTCGTGGTGTCATAGAACCGATCGAGCAGCGCGCCCTCCAGATCCTGCGGCCGGACCTTCAAAGGTTCGAGATCGTCGACGAGACCCTCGGGAAACGTCTGGTGCGGAATCCCTTCGACGAGAGTCCCTTTGAGGGGGCGACCGGTGGACCAGTTGTAGATATACGGCAGGTAGGACGAGACGATGAATCCGTTGATCGGCTCGGCCGGCCAGGTCACGAGCCATCCGACAACCCCCGCGCGCCGGTCGAAACGGGTCAGGATGTTCCAGAAGGCCGGCGCCTGCCGCATGGTGCTGGTCACCGGTCGGACAGACGCCCCACCCCAGGCGGTGGCGTCCCGGGACCCTGCTTGGGCCACCTCGGGATCCCCCATGCCGCCGCGGGCGCCTCCCCAGGCGACTCCCCGCGCGCCCCCCGGCCCGCTGGAGGCCGGGCTGCCCTTGCCCCCGGCGGCCACGACGAAGTTGTGGATGCCGTGCCGGTCGGGGGTCACCCCGGTCGCAATGGTGGTCCAGAGGGAGGGGGAGGCCGATGGCTCCATCGACATCAGGGTGCCGGTGGCTCCTTCCCGCACGATGCGGGCGAGGTTCGGCAGGCGCCCAGCCGCGATGAGCGGATCGATCACCCGCCAGTCGGCGCCGTCGATCCCGAACACCACGATCCTGCCAGCGCCGGTTGACACCGAGGGACGACCGGCCGCCGGGCCGGCGGACGCGGGACGGCCCCCATCCGGCGTTCCCTCACCCCGCGCGCAGGCCGTGACCATGAGCGTCGCCGCAATAACGCCCCATGGCCACCGGCCCCGTTCATGATCGCCCGCACCATCGTATCGTCCTCGCACCGGGGCATTATATCGGCCCGCCGGTGTCCTGTCCGCCGGACGAACGTCCACAGCGGACGTCAGCGCGACAATCGGCACCCCGCTGCCGGCGCGTCTCCGGCGCGCCCGCACCTCGCCCTCGCAGCCGGGCCAAGGCGTCCCGAACTCTTGCTGGTGCCGGTTGTTTCGGCCGCGCGGGCGGCCGGGGAACCGGCGTCGACAAGAGGTGGCCACCAGGTCCGATCAAGCAGGCATGAATCCTGCTCTGCGTCGCGGTCTGTCCTTTCGGGATGCCTGGCTCTCACCCTCCTCGAGGAGGCTTCAAGATGATGCATCGTGCGGTATGCGACACGACTGGCCGGAGCGTGACAGGTCGTCACCACCCATCGCGCCCGGCCCTCGCTTTCGGCGCCGTTCTCCTGGCCCTGACCTTCGCCGGCTGCACCGAGCAGATGCGCCAGGTGTTCTCGGGAACCCCCGATACACCCGAGGAGCTGCTCACGGCGCTGCGCGGCGACCGGGGCCGCATCGACCAGACAACCGATGCGATGATGAAAAAGATCGACGCGTACAACCAGGCCCGCAAGCCGGGCGAGCGCACGATCCAGTTCAGCGAGGTGTTCATGGAGGACCTCTCCGGCGAGCAGCGCGACGTGCTCAACCAGCTGCTGGCGGAGGAGAAGGACGTCTCCTACCGGTCGCTCCTGACCAACATGATCACCGACCGCGACACCATCCGTGATCTGCAACAGAAGGTCCTGCAGCTCGAGCAGAGGCTCCCGGACACCTTCGTGGTGGCGAAGAAGGGCGACAACCACACCGAGCTCGCCACGGATTACCTGATCAACGACGCGAAGGTCGACCAGGCCAAGGCGAAGTCGCTGATCACCATGATCGATCGGACCGACGAGCTGCTGCCGGGCAACCACGTCTGGTTCTTCTACGATCCGAGGCAGGACACGTTCCGGACCTACGTCACCCAGGGCGAGGCCGGGCAGACACCACTGGCGGTGCGGCGTGCGCAGCAGCGCAAGCTCCTCGCCGAGCGTGACACGGCGATCACCGAGCGCGACCAGGAGCACACCGCCCGCCAGGCCGCCGAGACCGAGGTGACGGCTCTGGAGGACCGCAAGCACCAGCTCGAGTCGGACATCTCCCTGCTGCAGCAGAACAAGGCTGACCTCGAATCGAGCGTCGATCGCCTGTCGCGCGACCTGGCGTTCCGGCAGAACTCGCTCTTCTACCACGCCGAGGCACAGCGATCGCTCAAGGACCGCGGGGTTCTGAGCTCGGTGCTGGCTCGCGTCAAGGACGTCAAGGGCGTCGACTACAACGAGGCTCTCGACCTGCGCAACGCCACCAGCATCGCCCTCGATCCGGGCACATTTGGTCTGACCCGGATCCGCGAGGTCAGGCTGCTCCCTTCGATCTACCAGGAGGGACGCGACTTCGCCGTGGAGACCTCTGAAGAGACGGGCAGCGCCCGTCTCGTGATCCTGGACCCCGACCTGTTCCGCGGACGCGAGGTACTTCTCGCCGTCGGCGGCTAGGTCGGGATATCGGTCGGACGGCGCCTCCCGCACAACCCCCAACCCCCCCGCGGGGGGCGCCGCCCGGCCGCAAGACACTCCTCCCGTCACCCACTCGATTCCAGGCCCAGACCCGATCCCGGCGCACCGGCAGGACCCCTTCGATGACGCCGATCGCCCACGCCACGAGCGCCGCGGCGCTGCCGCGGAGATCGCGCGCGCGGCGGGACATTCAGGGCGTGTGCGACCCGGGAACGGGGGGCGGACCATCGGGGATGTAGCCGCGGTAGGTGACGCCGCTCGTCTGCGTCTCGAACTCGCTGCGGATGGCCCGGCGCAGGCCGGGTGATTCGTACAGGTCCACCATGGTGATGGTCAGCAGCCGGGCCGCCTGCATCATCCCCTTCTGACCGATCGACATCCCGGCGCAGGCCACCACGGGCCAGGCATGCCAGGGCGCGCCCTCGGGCGAGGTGGTGACGGTCGCGTGCAGCACCGGCACCACCCATGAGACATCGCCGACGTCGGTCGAGCCGCCCACCGGCTCTCCGGGGCGCGGCGGCAAGGGATCGAGCGCCGTGCGCAGCCCCTTCGGCTCGACGCCGGTCGCCCGCTGGATCGCGCGGGCGAACTCCTGCTCCGCATCGGTGAAGGCCAGCGGCGGCAGCGCCTCGAGGTTGGCCTGCATGACACGGGCTCCCGGCATGTTGACGAGCATCTCCCAGTCGCCACCCTGGATGGTGAACGACGGCGTGACACCCGCCGCCATGGCGGCGCCGTCGGCGACGGCGCGCAGCCGTCCGACCAACGGATCGACACCGGCGCGTGTCGAGTCGCGGGCCCACATCCAGACCCGGGCATGGTCCGGCACGACGTTCGGCACGACACCACCCTCGAGAATCGCATAGTGCATCCGGACGCTCGGCCGGACATGCTCGCGCATCTGGTTCACCCCGTGGGTGAAGAGCTCGAGCGCATCGACGGCGCTGCGGCCGTTCCAGGGGTCGAAGGCGGCGTGCGCGGTGCGCCCGGTGAACTCGATCCGCATGTCGACCATCGCCTGGCTGCTGCTCGTATCGACGCGGGTCTCGTCGCCGGGGTGCCAGGTGAGCGCGATGTCGACGTCGCGGAACAGACCGGCGCGGATCATGTACAGCTTCCCACCCACCGACTCCTCGGCGGGCGCGCCGTAGTAGCGGATGGTGCCCTCGAAACGACCCGCCGCGATCAGGTCCCTGATGGCGGCCGCCGCCCCGAGACTGGCGGCACCGAGCAGGTTGTGACCACAGCCGTGCCCGGCGGCCCCCGGGTCGAGCGGGTCGGGAGCCGGGGCCGCCTTCTGCGAGATGCCCGGCAGGGCGTCATACTCCCCGAGGACCGCGATGACCGGCGACCCCGCGCCAAACTCGGCGACGAAGGCGGTCGGCAGCCCGGCGACACCGCGCGTCACCCGGAAGCCCGCCGCTTCGGCGGCCGCGGCTGCCGCCGCGGCCGAACGGGTCTCCTGCAGGGCCGTCTCGGCGTAGCGCCAGACCTCCCCGCTGAGGGCGACGACCTGCGCGCCATGCCTCTCCAGTGCCGCCAGGGCGCGCTTCTTGGACTCGGTCAGCCGCGGGCGTGGCGGCGGCTCGGCCGTGGCGGCGCGGGCCGGGACTCCGTCCAGAGCCGCCACCAGGAGTCCCGTCATGACCGACAGCGCTGCCGCAGCCGCACGCGGCCGCCGCACCGGGCCGCCGGGCGGCATCCCGGCGCTCATCGCGCCACCGGCGGTGCCGGGGTCATGAAGTCCCAGAGGACGGTGGCGAGCGCGCGCACCCCGAAAGGCAGCGACGCTTCGTCGAGATCAAAATCCTCGGTATGGATCATCGCGGTGATTCCCCTGTCCCCGTTGCGGACGCCGAGCTTGACGTAGAACCCCGGGATCTTGCTCGCGTAGTGGGCGAAGTCCTCGGCGCCCATCTGCGGCGCCACCTCGAGCACGTGGCCGGCCCCGCAGGCGCGCACCAGCGACGGCACCGAGGCGCGCGCCAGCGCCGCGTCGTTGAGCGTGACCGGATTGCCGTCACCGACGAAGCGCAGCGTCGCGGTCGTGCCGTTCGCCTCGGCCACCCCGCGGACCGTGCGCGCCATCCGCTCCTTGAGCGCGGCCCGGATCTCCTCGTCGAGGGCGCGTATGGTCCCCTGCATCTCCACCTCGTCGGCGATGATGTTGAACCGGTTGCCGCCGTGGATCGAACCGATCGTCAGCACCTTCGGCGCCCGGGCATCGATCTGGCGCGAGACGATCAGCTGCAGGGCGTCCACCATGGCGGCGGCCACCGGCACCGGATCGAGCCCGGTGTGCGGATAGGCGCCGTGGGTCTTGCGACCGGCGACCGTCAGCGTGAACCGATCGCTCGATGCGAAAATCGGCCCCGCGGACCAGCCGATCGTGCCGGCATCGAGGACCGGGTCGACGTGCAGGCCGAATATCGCCTCGACCCGCGGCTCGTCGAGGGCCCCCTCGCGGATCATCAGCGGCGCGCCACCGTCCTCCCCCTCGGGCGGCCCCTCCTCGGCCGGCTGGAACAGGAACACGGCGGTGCCCGGCATCCGATCGCGCAGCCCCGCGAGGACCTCGGCCACGCCGAGGACGATTGCCGTATGGGCGTCGTGCCCGCAGGCATGCTTCACGCCAGCCGCGCGGCTGCGGTAGGGAACGTCGTTGTGCTCCTCGATCGGCAGCGCGTCGAGGTCGGCGCGCAGGGCCGCCACGCGGCCCGGCCGCCCGCCGCGCAGGACCGCCACGACGCCGGTGCGCGCGACCGGGTAGCGGACCTCGAGGCCGAGCGCCCGGAGCCGGTCCGCCACCAGGGCGCCGGTACGGGTCTCGCGGTTCCCGAGCTCGGGGTTCATGTGGATATCGCGCCGCACCTCCACGAGGAGCGGCGCCAGGGCTTCGGCGGCGGCGCCGATGCGCGCGTCGGGGGTGGGCGTCGCGATGGCGGCCGCCGTCGCGACCATGAGCAGGCCGAGTGTCTGCATGCGCTGTCCTCGCTCGGGAAAGTGCCGGGGTGTCGCCCCTAGGTCCGCGGCGCCGGCGACGGCATGCCGCCGTCCCCCGACCCCGCCATCTCGTCGAACTCGTCCTCGATCTCGCCGAAGATCTCCTCGATGATGTCCTCCATCGTCAGGATGCCGATCGCGCGCCCCGAGGCGTCGACCACCGCCGCCATGTGCTGGTGTCCCCGGCGCATTTGCGCCAGGATGCCGTCGATGCGGCGGTCCGCCGGCACGCGGAGGAGTTCCTTGATGACGTCCCCCTCGACCACCCGGCCGGCCTCGCCCTCGCTGAGCAGGGCCAGCGTCTTGATGTTGATCACCCCGGCGAGATCGTTGCGCGCCGGATCGAAGACCGGGTAACGCGTGTGCCTTTCGGAGCGCGCCATCTCGAGGTTATCCTCGATGGTCCGCGCCAGGGACCAGGTCGAAACACGGGCGAGCGGCACCATGACATCACGCGCGGTGCGATCCGAGAAGCGGGTCGCCCGCTCCATGATCTCGGCCTCGCTCGAGGTGATGACACCCGACTGGAACGACTCGGCGAACAAGATTCTCAATTCGGCCTCCGAGATCGCCGGCTCCTTCCCCTGGCGCACGCCGAGCAGGAAGAGGACGGCGTTGGAGCCGGCGTTCAACACCCACAGACCCGGGTAGAAGATGGTCCGGAAGATCTTGAGCGGCAGCGCCGCCGCGCGGGCGATGAGACCCGGCCTGCGGATGGCCAGCGACTTGGGGACCAGCTCGCCGAGGATGATGTGCAGCACCGTGATGAGGGCGAAGGCGGCGGCCAATGCGGCGGTGTGGGCGGCGGGAGCGGCAAGCCTCCCGAGCGCCACGAACGGCGGCTCGAAGAGCGCGGCGAAGGCCTCCTCGCCGACCCAGCCCAGCCCGAGGCTCACCATGGTGATGCCGAGCTGGCAGGCCGACAGGTACTCGTCGAGCCGGCCGACCACCTCGCGCGCCACCCCCGAGCCGGGCAGGCCCGAGCGCGCCATCTCCTCGATGCGGGTGGCGCGCACCTTGACGATGGCGAACTCCGCCGCCACGAAGAAGGCGTTGCCCACCACCAGAAGGAGGGCGACGGCGATGGCGAAGGGAATGTCCACGGAGGGTGGGAGCACTCCTAGAGTTTCATCACTCGGGTCCGCCGCCGCCTTCCGGCGGAACCCAGGTGATGATCTGGTACGGGTCCATGATGTCGCAGGTCTTGCAGTGGACGCAGTTGCTGGCGTTGATCTGCAGGCGCCTCCCGCCACCCTCCTTCGCCACCATCTCGTAAACCGCCGCCGGGCAGAAACGCTCGCACGGGTTGCCGTACTCCTCGGCGCAGCGGGTTTCGCAGACCGACGTGTCCGCGACCTTGAGATGGGCCGGCTGATCCTCCTCGTGACGGGTCCCCGAATGGAAGACGTCGGTCAAGCGGTCGAAGGTCAGGACACCGTCGGGACGGAAGCCGTCGTCCGGCGCGAGAGCGCCGCCGGGGCGCGCGCGCAGCCGGCGCAGCCGCTCATGACCGGGCTCGGACGGCATCGGGTCGACCAGACCGCGACCGCCGGTCGCCATCTGCATCGCAGTATGCACAAGCCCCGGCAGAAGACCGCCGCGGAACCCGGCGTGGAAGTTGCGCACGCCGTGCAGCTCGCGCCCGGCCCACGAGGCGCGGAAACGCTCCTCGTAGCGGGCCAGGAACTCCGCCGACGTGTCCCCTGCGACGAGCGCCTCGAGCGTCACCTCGGCCGCGATCATCCCGGCCTTCATGGCGGTGTGAATTCCCTTCAGGCGCATCGGGTTGAGCATCGAGGCCGCGTCGCCGGCGATGAGACCGCCGGCAACGTACGGACGCGGCATCGCATACCAGCCGCCCTCCGGGATCGTCTTGGCGCCGTAGGACAGGAGCTTCGCCCCGGAGAGCATCGGCCGTATCGCCGCATGGGTCTTGAGACGCTGGAAGAGGCGGAACGGGTCGAGCGCGGGGTCGCGGTAGTCGAGTCCGACGCACAGGCCGATGTCGAGAACGTCGCCCGCCATGTGGTAGATGAAGCCACCCCCGAAGGTCTCGCGATCGAGCGGCCACCCCATCGTGTGGATGACCCGTCCGGGTGTGAGCGATCCCCGCGGGCACTCCCAGATCTCCTTGATGCCGATGGCGTACACCTGGGGCTGCCGGTCGCGGTCGAGGCCAAAGCTGTTCACGAGCACCTTCGTGACCGTTCCGCGCGGCCCCTCGGCCAGCACCGTCACCCGGGCGCGGATGTCGATCCCCGGCTCGTAGTTCGCCTTGCGCTGCCCCCCCTTGCCGATACCGCGATCGCCCGTGCGCACGCCGATCAGCCGATCGCCGTCGAGAAGCGGCTCGGCGGCGGCGAACCCGGGGAAGAGATCGACCCCCTCGGCCTCGGCGATGGCCGCCATCCAGCGCACCACCTTGCCGAGGGAAGCGACATGGTTGCCGTGGTTCCGGAGCGGTGGCGGGACGATCGGCAGCGCGAAGTGCCGGCCGCCGGTGAGAAACCAGACGGCGTCGTCCGTCACCGGCGCCTCGAGCGGGCAGCCGCGGGCGGCGAAATCGGGGAGCAGTTCGGCGAGGGCGCGCGGATCGAGCACGGCCCCCGACAGCGCGTGCGAGCCGATTTCGCGCCCCTTGTCGATGAGGGCGACCGACAGCTCGAGCGGCGGCCGGCCGGCCGCAACGGCGGCCACGTTGTGCGCCTTCAGGAGCTGCCGCAACCGGATGGCGCCGGCGAGACCGGCCGGACCGCCGCCGACGAACAGGACATCGACCTCGAGTTCCTCGCGCTGCGTTTCGGCCATGATCCTCTCCGCGCGGCATTATACGCGGCGGTGGACAGCGCCGGGGCAATTCCCTACACTACCGGGCCGTCGAGGAAGCGCATCGGGGCTGGTGTCCTGCGCGGACTTCAAATCCGTCGGGAGCCGGGGGAACCCGGCTCCGGTGGGTTCGATTCCCACACGCTTCCGCCATCACGCCGCCGCCCTGTCGCACGAGGAGACCGCGATGAAGAAACTGATTCTCCTGGTCGTCATCGTCCTTGCCGTCTGGCTGACCGTCAACTACGTCAGGACGGGCACGCTGTCGCTGTTCCCGCCGACCGCCACCCCGCAGGCGCAGGAGCTGCGCGATCTCGAGGATGAGTTGCGCGCCATCGACGCGAAGATGGAGGCGGCCGGCCGGGCCGCCGGTCTGACCGGCGTCGATACCACCACCGACGTCGGGGCGCTGCAGGCGCGCAAGGAGCAGATCGAGAAGCGGCTCAACGTGCTGCGCGGCGTCCACTGACTAGAAGAGGTCGAGCCAGGACAGACGGCACTCCTCGGCCGCGGCGAATCCGGGCAACGCCGCGCCCGTCCCCAGAGGGCGCAGCATGATCACCGGGTTGTGCATCGGGCGCTGCGCCACGGGATAGAGACGCCGCGTCGTCACCACCGCCGGCAGCTGCCAGGCATCCAGCCGGTTGACGCCCATGCGGCGGGCATGGAACAGAGCGCACCAGAAAAGATCCGCCAGGATCTCCTCGCTGCCGAAGCGGGCGCCATGCTCGCGCCACTGCAGGGCGCCATGAGCCTCGCGCAGCACCACGTACGCCGCCACCGCGCCGTGTCGCTCGACGACCCAGATGCGATCGCCGCCGCCGCGCTTCAGCCGGTGCCGGAGCTCCGCCTTGAACAGCGCCTGCTCCCAGGCCGGGCGGTCGCGCAACTGGCGGAAGCGCTGCCCCCGCGTGGCGTCGTCGTGGATGGCCACCAGGGCGTCGAGATCGTCCGGCATGAACGGTCGCAGGCCGGCGACGTGTGCCTCGGGATCGCCGCCGGCCAGCCAGGACGGTTCACCCGGCCACGGCACCGGCAGGAACGGCAGGCAGCCGGCCTCGCGCGCCGGCAGAGCGAGAAACCCGAGCCGCTGGTAATACTCGCCGCCGATCTCCGACATCAGAATGGCGGCATCGTGGCCGAGGACGCGGGCGCTTTCGAGCGCCGCCTCGACCAGGGCCCGGGCGTGGCCGCAGCCACGGTGCTCCTCCGGAGTGAACACGGCGCCGATACCGGCCAGGCGGAGGGGCCGGCCGTCGATCTCGCCGGGGAGCGAGTAGAGCTTGAGGGCCGAAACGACCGCTCCCCCCACGTCGGCGACGAGGAAGCGGTACCGCTCCCGTCCCCAGGCGGTCTCCTTCAGCTTCAGATTAAATTGCAGGTAGTCGTCGGGCGACAGCCCCTCGCTCCAGATCGCGTGGCTGCGGCGGAGCACCGCCTCGATCGCCGGGCGATCCGCGTCGCGCATTTGCATCGGCCGCCTCCACCCGCCCCCGCCCACCACCCGCTCTACTGCGGCCAGGTGAAGACGACGTCGACCGGCACCACCGCGATCCCCTGCAGCGCCGCGCGGGTCGCCGGGTCGAGTTGGCCGCTCTCCTCGAGGAGGCGGCCGGCACGCTCGTAGTCGCCGGTCCCCTCGATTTCGAGCAGTTCCTTCGCCAGCGCCCGGAGCGCCGGCTCGAATTTCTTCGGATTCAGGGCGTACTCGCCCTTCCTGGCGTCGGCGACGATGCCCCCCTCCCGGAGCAGGAAGTTGAACTGGACGGCATTGCCGCGGCCATGCGCCTCCTCGACACCGAACCTGACCGATCGGAAAAGGCCGGCGAGGTAGGTGGCGTAGTTCTCCTGCACCTCCTGGTCGGTGAAGACCTGCTGCTCTCTCAGGTAGATGAGGTTGAACAATCCGACGACGTCCGCCTTGGCCTCCTCGATGGCGGCGTAGCGCTCGCCGAGCGCCCGGCGCACGGTCAGGTCGGGCTTGCCGGCGACATAGTCGACCCCGAGGGTGTGCGACAGCTCATGCAGCAGGACGTTGGTCACGAAGGCTTCGCGGGTTACCAGCGGGCGGTCCTTCGCGGCCAGCAGACGCTGCCCGATCGCTTTCAATATCACGTCGAACTTGGCCTCGAGCACGTTGCGGTAGATCTGCTTCTTGGCACCCTTCTCCTGGATCACCCGCTCGTCGTTCGGCAGCGACGCCGCCACGGTCTTGATCCCGGCATTGAAGTCACCGCCGAAGCGCACCACGTTGACGATCTCGAGGACGTTCCCGGTCCCGGCCGCGGTCTTGCGGAACGGCTCGTCCACCGGCAGCGCCCGCGCCATGCCGTCGAGGTGCTTGAGGTAGACATCGAGGGCGCGGCTGCCGCGCGCATCCTTCACCATGGCCGCCCCTTCGTACGAGGCCTTCAGACCCAGCAGGCGATCGTCGTAGGTTTCGATCGGCCCGATGACGACGTCGAGCGTGTTGTCCCTGACGTCGAGCCAGGCGAGATCGGAAGCGTAATAGTCGCCCGACAGGAGCGCCTCGGCACGCAGCGACAGATAGCGCCGCAGGCTCGGGCTGTCGACGAGCGCGGCGGCCTCCTGCAGGGCGCGGGCCGCCGGCGTGAGATCGTCGATGTACAGCCGCTCGTACGGAATCGCGACGAGCGTGCCGTCGACGCGGCGCAGGACGGTGTTGAGGCGCTCGAACTCCGGCTTGAGCGCCGGATGGGCGGCGAGACGCGCTTCGAACTCCTCCTTCGTCAGGTCGGTCGGGTAGAACCCGGCGCCGGGCAGGCGCGGCCCGCCGGTCGGCGTCTCCATGAAGCGCTCCATGTCGAGGCGGATGTCGAACGGCCCGTAGTTGATCGCCACGAAGTCGCGATAGAGCCGGTCGACCGTGTCGGTGGCCGCGGCGAGGGCGGCGCGCGCCTCCAGAGCCTGCGGCCCCATCTGCTTCCAGTAGATGCCATCGACGGCGTCCACCGCCGTCTGGATCTTCGCGAGCGCCTGGCGCTCACGGCCGCTCAGCCCCGCCAGATCGGCCTGCAGGCGGATCGGTGCGTAGGCGGCAAGGCGGGTCCGGATGCCGGCTTCGTCGCGCGCCGCAGCCGCCGATGCGCCGGGGGGGCGGACGATCGCCAAGAGTACGAAGCAGACCGCCATGGTCAGGATCGATTTCATCGCAACCTCCGTGAGAGCGCCGGGGGTCACATCACCTCCCGGATGGCCTTGAGACCGAAATGGGCGCCGAACCCGACCAACGCGAGACCGGCGGTCATGGAGACGGCGCGCAGGAGACCATCCCCGGCCACCCGGCGGCCGAAGTGCAGCGCCACCGACAACCCGACGATCCACAGCAGGCAGCCGGCGACGAGCGAGCCGGTGTAAAGCAGCTCGATCGCCATCGGCGCGCAGCTCCTGGCGGCCAGGCTGGCCGAGAGGATGCCGAGCCAGAAGGCGATGGTCATCGGGTTGACGATGGTGATCAAGAACCCGGAGACGAAAGCCGGTCGCGCCGCCGGAGTCGCCGCCGCCGCGCCGCCCGGATCCGCCGGGCCCACCCGATCCGCCAGCGCGGCCCGGATGGCGCCGTAACCGAGCCACGTCATGACCAGCGCCCCGGCGGCGAACAGCAGGGTGCGGGCCCACGCCAGGTGCGACAGCGGGTCGGCGCCGGCGTAGGCCAGGATGATGTAGATGAGGTCGGCGACCGTCGACCCGACACCCAGCAGGAAGGCGCCGGCGAACCCCTCGCGCAGGCCGCGCTGGACCATCGCGATGTTGACCGGGCCGATCGGGGCGGCGATCGACAGCCCGAGAAACACCTCGCCCGCCAGCAGCCCCGCATACGAATTCGTCATCGGTTCCGGACTCTACCAGAGAATCCGGCCGTCAGAAATCAGGCGCCACTTTGACAGCCCCGGTTACGGAACCTATATTCCCGGCGCCATGCTGCACCCACCCGTCGAACCCGGAGTCGAAGACGCCCCCACCGTCGTCGTGAGCGGCATCCGCGACGGCGCCGACCGCGACCACAGTTTCGTGGGCCGGTTCCTCGGCCGGCGGCGCAACTACCTTGTCGACGGCTCGTACCAGGTGAAAACGGCGATCGTCGCGGTCATGGGGATGGTCTTCCTGCTGGCCTTCGCGGCCGTTCTCTTCCATCTCGTCGGCATGGAGAACGCCCTCATGAAGACCGGCGGGCGATCCGGCGATGCGCGCTCGGTCCTTTACCTGGTCGCCGCCGGCATCCTCTTCGTCGCCGCGGTCTTCATCATCGAGATCCTCGAGACCCACAAGACCGCGGGGGTTGTTCTCAAGGTGACCCGCGGCCTCAAGGACCTCGAGCGCGGCTCGTGGGGGGCGCGTGTGACCCTGCGAAAGAACGACAACTTCCGCGAGCTCGAGGAAGGGTTCAACGCCCTGTCGCGATCGCTCCGCGACCGGGTCGAGGATGACCTGGGCGCCCTGCAGGCCATCGAGGGCCAGATGCGCCTGGTGTCGCGCGAGCTCGAGTCCGGGAACTCGGAGGGTTCGCTGGTGCTGTTGCGCCACATGCTCGGCGAAATTCAGACGATCCGTGAGCGCCGGCGCAACCTGATGCGCGCCCCCGACCGGGCCGCCGGAAACCCCGCAATCTAGCCCGAAAATCCAGTTGACGCGCCTGTTCCCCCGCCCTACAATTCGCGGCGGAATCGCAGGTGTTTTCTGAATCCGCGTCATGTTGCCTTCGGGTCGAGGTCCACAGGAAGCCGTTTTCCTGTGGCTTTTTTTTGCTCGACGAACAGGCGCGAGCGGCGCGCGCGATCCACCGCCGCGAGGTCAAGGAAAGGAGAGTGGGTTTCAGTGCCTACCGGAAAAGTGAAGTGGTTCAACAACAGCAAGGGGTACGGCTTCATACAGCAGGAGGACGGAACGGACATCTTCGTCCACTTCTCCGCCATCCAGGGTGACGGCTACAAGACTCTCGACGAGGGACAGGCGGTTTCGTTCGAGGTCACCCAGGGCCCGAAGGGGCTGCAGGCGGCGAACGTCCAGAAGGCTTGAACCCTCTCTTCGCGACGCACGAACCACGGACCCCCGGGGTGTGAACCCCGGGGGTTTTCGTTTACCATCACCGCGCATGCGACGGTCGTGGTCCCTTCCGTTTCCGACCGCGGCGGCGATCCTGCCCGCGGCGTTGTTTCTGCTGCTCGGAGCAATTGGCTGTGGCGGCCCGGGCTTCGAGGAGCGCCTCGCGCAAGCGCGCCGCCTGCGCGCATCGGGCGGCGCCGCCGCGGCCATCGACAGCCTCGCCGACCTGGCGCGGGACCACCCCGGCGATGCCGCCCTCATGTACGAACAGGGACTGGCGCTGCACGAGGCGGGCCGCGACGACGAGGCGTTCGAGCGCCTCAACGCGGCCCTGACCGCCCGGCCCGACATGACCGACGCGAAGGTACTGCGTGGCATCGTCCTCGGGGCGCTGGGCCGCGACCAGGAAGGCCTCGCGGAACTGCGCCAGGTGGCCGCGACCGATCCCGGCCGGGCCGGTGTCCACCGCGCCATGGGAATCATCCAGGCACGCGCCGGGCGGTTCGGGCCGGCGGTGAACCAGTTCGAGAAAGAGCTGGCCAGGAACCCGGACGACGTCGAGTCGCTGACCGATCTCGGGGTTTTTTATCTTCAAACCGGCCAGTTCGAGCAGGCCGCCGATCGCCTGCAACGCGCCGCCGGCGCGACCGGCGCCCCGGCGCGTGCGCATCGTTACTACGCCGAGGTCCTCTTCAAGCAGGCGCGCCGCGAGGAAGGCCTCGAGGAGCAGCGCAAGGCGCTCGCCCTGGCGCCGCAGGATGTCGACCTCATCGTCAGCCACGCCCGCGCTTTGCTGGGGTATGCGCACGCCGGCGAGGCCACCACCGTCCTGACCTCGGCCATCGAGCGCGGGGTCACCGACCCGCGACTGCGTGTCGAGCTGGCCCGCCAGGCGCGCGAAGCGCTCGACTACGACGCGGCGACCTCCTGGCTGCAGCAAGCCATCGCCATCGATGCCTCGCTCGCCGAGGCCCACATGGATCTCGGCAAGGTGTACCTCTACCAGGGGCGCCGCGACGAAGCGCGCGCCGCCTTCGAGCATGCGGCGGCGCTGGCGCCGACCGATCCCTATGCCCCCTACTACCTCGCGACGCTGCTGGTCGACGACGGGAAATACACCGAAGCCCTGCCGCTGCTGCAACGCTCGCTCGAGGTCGATCCCCTCAACCCGAAGGCCCACTACTACCTCGCCCGGACGTTCCAGCATCTCGGGCGTGACGACGACGCACGGGCGGAGTTCGCCCTCCACGCCGAGATCCTCAAGAGGCTGCATGACACCAGGCAGATGTCCGGAATCGCGACCTCGGCGGACTGACCGTCTCCTCATGGTGAACGAGGCGGGTCGCCAGGTCGAAGTGGCGCCTATGGGTTGGGGCGGTCCCGGGGGGGCAGCGGCACCGGCGGCCGCTTCCCCGGCCCCCTGGCCGCCGGAGCGGCGGCCTCCGGCGCCGGCGACTTGAGCGCGGGCGGCGCGGCATGACCGGAGGCGCCCGGAGTCACTTCCGGGTGCAGGCGGAAGTAATTATCAATCACCCACTGCGGGACATAGGCGCGGTCCTTGTTGTCCTTGACGTGCGGGATCTTGGTCTCGAACTTGCCGTCGCCGTCGGTGTCCATGATGCTGTAGTCGAACGGCGGCTTGCCATCCTCGTCGATCTCGACCCCGAATATCTTCCCCTCGATCTCATAGGTCATGAAGAAGGTCCCGTTGGCGCGCCGGTACCCCTTGGTCATCGTTTCCTTGCCGGGGATCAGCGGCGTCCGGTCCGAGACCTGGATGGCCTCCTTCGCAGAGGTGACGATGTTCGGAAATCGCCAACCCGCTGGGTTGATCAGGAGCTCGGCGCGGGCCGGCGGTGCCGCCAGCGCCAGGACGGCGACGGCGGCTGCGAGGCAGCGGTGGAGAACGGCTTCGATGCGCATCGGATCGTGGGCCCCGGCCGCGGGGAGCACCCGCCGGCCGGGGGATTATAGGGCCTCCGGCCGGCCGCTCCAAGCCGCCTGGGGCCGCGATTGACCACTCCCCCGCGGCCGCCTATACTGCCGCTCCCGCGCCGGCGGGCACCCCGCGAACGACAGGGCCCCGGCCCGGCGCATCTCCCGACCATGCTCAGATCGCACCGGCCACGACTCGCCGCCACCACCCTCGCCCTGATTCTCCTCGGGGCCGGATGCAGCGGCTGCGGCAGGGCGCCGGACGGGACGGGGGTCGACGCCGCCGAGGGCTTCGACCATCCGATGGTTGGCAAGGCCGCTCCCGATTTCGTCGGCGAGGCGCCGGTCGGCGGCTGGCTCCCCTTCTCGAGCCTGCGCGGGAAGCCGGTGGCGATGCTGATCTTCCGCCCCGGCGCGCCGTTCGCGCGCGAGCTCGTGACCGCCTTCGGCGGCTTCCGCAACGACCCGGCGATGGCGCCAACGGTTTTCCTCGGCGTCGCCCTCGACACCATGGACAACATGAAGCGTTTCGGCGAGCTGACCGGCGGGGTGCTGCCGACCGTCCGTGACCCGGGCTCGATCGCGACGGCCTACGGTGTCGGCGAGGAGGCCGCGATCATCCTCATCGACGCGCGGCGCTTCGTGCGCTTCCGAATGGACGGCTTCGCCGGCGCCGGCTACCGGCCGCGTCTTGCGGCGGTGGCGGCGGCGCTCCGCCGCCTGCCGACCATGACCACGGTCGAGGCCACCGACCTGCGCATCGACTACGCCCGCTACCCGCGCGCGCCGCTGTTCACGGCCCACGATCTCGACGGGCGGACGGTCGACCTCGGCGCGCTGCACGGCAAGGCGGTCGTGCTCATCTTCTTCGACCAGGAATGCGCCCATTGTCAGCGCGACCTGCCGCGCCTGGCGCCCGTCCTGCGCGAGCTGCGCGCGCGCGGCGTGCGCGCCATCGGGGTGTCGTCGCGCGACGCCGGCGGGCAGATGCGCGCCTTCATGCGCGATCACGACATCGACTGGCCGGTGATCATCGACACCGACCGCGCCATCTTCACGAGCTACGAGTCGACCCGGACCCCCGACGTCTTCATCATCGACGGCGACGGATTCATCCGCTTCCGCGAGCATGGCGACCGCCCCGACCGGGCCGACGTCACCCGCCTGCAGCTGCGGCTCGCCCTCGGCGAGCCCCCCGCGGCGCTGGCCGCATCGCTGGCCCGCGGCCGCTTCGTCGGCGACGGCATCTGCGCCACCTGCCATGACCGCGAGTACCGCGACTGGCTGATGACGCCGCACAGCATCGCCTGGGACAGCCTGGCCAAGGGCGAGAAGTGGCGCGACCGCGAGTGCGTCGCCTGTCACGTCACCGGCCTGGGGCAGCCGGGCGGCTTCACCGACCCGATGACGACCCTGCAGATGGCCAACGTGCAGTGCGAGGTCTGCCACGGCATGGCGGGAGGCCATCCCGAAGGGCATGGCGTCGTGCCGACCGCGCGCGCGGCCGTCTGTGTCACCTGTCACACCGGCCGGTTCGTCCTCAACTTCTCGATCGACGAGGCCCTGCCGCTGGTGGCCCACCAGGACACGCCCGACCTCGACCGCCTGTTCCACTACAGCGGCGAGAAACGGCAGAGCATCGAGTCGACGAATGCCCGGCGGCTGGAGAAGTTCAAGTCGGGCGTGGCGCACGTCGGCGCCGATGCCTGCCGCGAATGCCACCGCGAGCAGCACGAGCAGTGGCGGCGCACCCCGCACGCCGGCGCCATGGCCGTGCTCCTGAAGGCGGGGCGCGGCGGCGACCCCGCCTGCCTCCCCTGCCACACCACCGGCTTCGGCCAGCGGCGCGGTTTCGGCGACGACATGGCCGAGACGACGATGACCAGTGTGCAGTGCGAGGTCTGCCACGGCCCCGGCGACGACCATGTCAAGGCGCCGCCCAACCTCAAGAAGGAGACGATCTACGGCATCACCGACCAGTGCTCCTTCTGCATCATCCAGGGGGTGTGCGCCGCCTGTCACGACGCGAAGAACGATCCCGACTTCGACATCGAGACAGCGCTGCCGCTGGTGAAGCACTGAGCGGGGCGGAGCGCGCGGCCGGCGCCCGGGGCGGTGCGCTGGCGGCGCTCGGGGCCACCATCGCCTGGGGCACCAACTACACCATCGCCAAGCGTGTCCTGGACGAGATCGATCCGCTGTCGCTGGCGACGGCGCGCGCCCTCGTCGTGCTCGTGGTCTTCGGCGCCGCCCTCCTGGTGATCGACGGCCCCGCCGGCCTCTCCCCGGCGCGCCTGCGCCGCACCCTGTGGCTGGGTCTGCTCGGGATCACCGCCAACCAGATCCTCTTCATCGAAGGCCTCAGCCGCACCACTGCGTCGCACTCGGCGATCCTGGTCGCTCTCGTGCCGGTTCACGTGCTCATCCTGTCGGCGCTGGCCGGGCTGGAACGGATCACCGCCCGCAAGGCGACGGGCGTGGCGATCGCTTTCGCAGGTGTCGTCGTGGTCGCCTCCGAAAGGGGGCTGTCGTTCTCCGGCGGCACGCTCACGGGGGATCTCCTGACCCTGTGCGGCGGGCTGGCGTTCGCCGGCTACACCGTCGCCGGCCGGCCCGTGCTGCGCGAACTCGGGCCGATGCGGACGACGGCGCTGTCGTTCATGAGCGGCGGCGCCGCCATTCTGGTGATCGGCCTGCCGGCGGCGCTGCGTGTCGAATGGCAGTCGGTGAGCGGCACGGCGCTCGGCGGCCTGGCGTACATCGTGCTGGTGGCGACGATCGTCGCCTACTTGTTGTACTACTTCGCCGTCGATCGCCTCGATCCGTCGAAGGTCGCGGTCTTCACCTACCTGCAGCCGCTGATCGCCGCCGCCATCGCCTTCACCGTGCGCGGCGAGCCGGTCACCTTCCGGCTGGTCGCCGGTGGCGCGCTCATCCTGGCGGGGGTGGTGGCGGCCGAGCGCGGCTGAGGCACGCACCGCGATCGTTGCCGGTACCCGGCCGGTTCGACTATTCTCGCGGCGGGTCGTGCGTCGCGTCGCATGTCGCTTCGTGCATCGGGAGACTGGCGTGGATCTCATCATGGTCGGCGGCGCCGTCTGGACCTTCGACCCGGCGCGTCCGGACGCCACCGCCGTCGCCATCGACGGCGATCGGATCGCCGCGGTCGGCGACGACGCCGCCATCCAGGCGCTCGCCGGCCCGCGCACCCGCCGCATCGATCTCGACGGCGCCCTCGTGCTGCCGGGCCTGGTCGACGCGCACGGGCATGTCCGCTGCCTCGGTGAGCGCCTCGCGGGTCTCGATCTCCGCGGCCTCGCGAGCCCGGAGGAGATCGCCGCAAGGGTGCGCGCCCGCGCCGCCGGCAACCTCCCCGCCGGCGCCTGGATCACCGGCGGCGGCTGGGACCAGAACCTCTGGCCCGGCGCCGCCTACCCCGGCCACGCGCCGCTGACCGCGGCGGCGCCCGGGGTGCCGGTCTACCTCCGCCGGGTCGACGGCCATGCCGGCTGGGCCAACCGCGCGGCGCTCGACGCCGCGGCCATCACCCGGGCGACCGCCGACCCGCCCGGCGGCCGGATCGAAAGGGACCGCCATGGCGAGCCGACCGGCATCCTGATCGACAACGCCATGTCGCTGGTCGAGACGGCGCGTCCGCGCCCCACCCGCGCCCTCCTGAAGGAGTGGATCGGCGTCGCCATGCGCCGCCTCGCCGCGGTGGGGCTGACCGGCGTGCACGACGCCGGCGTGCCGCCGGAGGAGGTCGCCGCCTACCGCGAGCTGGCCGACGAGGGGGCGCTGCCGCTGCGGGTCTATCTCATGTGGGACGGCACCGGCCCCGGGCCGATCGAACCGCTGGTCGCGCGCGATCCATTCGTCCAATACCGCGGCCGGCTGACCCTGCGCGCGGTCAAGCTGATGGTCGACGGGGCGATGGGGTCGCGCGGCGCCGTCCTGTTCGACGACTACCTCGATGCGCCGGGTCAGCGCGGGCTCTTCGTCACCGACCCCGGCGAAATCGGGCGGCGCGCCACGCTCGCGCTCCGCCGCGGCTACCAGGTCGCGGTGCACGCGATCGGCGACCGCGGCGTCGCCGAGGTGGTCGACACCGTCGCCCGGGCGCTCGCCGCGACGCCCGTGGACGACCCCCGACCGCGCATCGAGCATGTCCAGTGCGTCCGCCGCGAGGACCTCGCCCGGGCCCGCCGGCTGGGTGCTGTCGCCTCGATGCAGCCGACCCACGCGACCAGCGACATGCGCTGGGCCGAGGAACGGGTCGGCTCCGAGCGCGGCCGGGGCCTGTACGCCTGGCGCTGGGCGGCCGAAGCCGGCCTGCCCCTGGCGGCCGGCTCCGACTTCCCCGTCGACCCGGAGCCGCCGCTCTTCGGCCTGCACGCCGCCGTGACCCGCCAGGATCGCGCCGACAGCCCGGCCGGCGGCTGGCACCCGGAGCAGCGCCTCGCCCTGGACGAGGCGGTGCGCGCCTACACCGCGGGCGCGGCCTACGCCGCCTTCGAGGAGAAGGACAAGGGGCGCGTGACACCCGGCGCCTGGGCCGACCTCACGATCCTGGCCGAAGACCTGAGAACCATCCCGCCGCGACGGATCCACGCGGTCGCCGTGCGCGGCACGATCGTCGGCGGTCGCATCATCCACGACGCCTTCTGACACCGCCCGTCGCGAACCCGAGGAGCGCGAGCGCATGCATCGGACGCGCGAGCGACGCCACGACGGCATACGCCCCGGCACACCGCAGCGCCGCCGGCGGGTAGCTGGTCGCCACCCCCAGCACCGCGAGCCCGGCGGCCCGGGCGGCGCGGATCCCGCCGGGCGAGTCTTCGACCGCCACGCAGCCGCGCCCGCCTCCGCCTTTCAGCCGCCCCATCCGCCGCAGCAGGCGCAGGGCGCGCCGATAACCTTCCGGATGAGGCTTCGAGCGGCGCACATTCTCGGTGGCGACGATGCAGGAGAACGAGTGGAGCAGCCGCGCCTGCCGCAGCGCGCCGCGCACCTCCGCCCGGGCCGCGCCCGACACCACCGCCAGCGGCAGGCGGGCTGCCAGGGCGCGCACCAGGCGTGCGGCGCCCGGCCCGACCCCGATGCGGCGCGCACTCAACAGCGCGCGGTAGTGCCGGCGCTTGCGCGCCACCAGGGCCACGATCGTCGCGCGGGTCCGCCGCCGGGCCGGCACACCGGCATCGCGCAGGGCGACGGCGCAGGCGGTGCGGTCATCGAGGGCGAGGTAGCGGGCATCGTAGAGGCGGCGCGTGATCGACACCCCGAACCGCGCCAGCACCTGCCGGAAGGCCTCGAAGTGGATATGTTCGTCAACGACGAGCACGCCGTTGAAATCGAACAGGACGGCCAGGGGCTCGGTCGCGCGGGCGGGCGGGGTAGAATCGGACCGCATGGCGTCATCCTAACCCGGCCGCGGCCGGCCCCGCCGGCGGCCAGGAGCCTGACCGATGAACTGGCTGGTCAAAGAGGAACCGAAGTCCTACTCATTCGACCGCCTGGTCGAGGACGGCCGGACGCGCTGGTCGGGGGTGAGCAATCCCCTCGCGCAACGACATCTGCGCGCGTTCGGCAGGGGCGACCGCGTTCTCTACTACCACACCGGGAGGGAGAAGGCGGTGGTCGGCATCGCCCGGGCGTCCGGGGCCGCCTTCCCCGACCCTGCCGACCCGGCGGGGCGCCTGTACGCCGTCGAGATCATCCCGGTGGCGAGGCTGGCGCGGCCGGTGCCGCTGGCGGTCATCCGGACGCTGGCGGCGTTCGCGGGGCATCCCCTCGTCAAGATGCCGCGCCTGTCGGTGATGCCGGTGAGCGACGCCCAGTGGGCCGCCATCGAGAAAGCCGCTGCGAAGTAGCCCGCGGTCTCCGGCCCGCGCCGGTTCCGGGGCCGCACGGTAGTGTGCGCTACAATGCCCGCCATGGATCGGGCCCGCTTCGAACAGCTCGTGGCCGAAGCGATCGACACGCTCCCCGAGGATTTCCGCAAGCGGATGGACAACGTCGCGATCATCGTCGAGGACTACCCGTCCCCGCGCGAAGAACGCCGCTTCGCCCGCGGTCGCCTGCTGCTCGGGCTCTACCAGGGTCATCCCCTGACCCGGCGCGATTCGCGCTATGGCCTCGCGTTCCCGGACAAGATCACCATCTATCAGGCCAACATCGAGTCGATCTGCCGCACCGACACCGAGGTCCGTGACCAGGTGCGCAAGACCGTCCTGCACGAGATCGCCCACCACTTCGGTATCGATGACCACCGCCTGCGCGACCTTGGCTACTGACGCCGGGGCGCGGTGTTGTCCGCCGGCGCGAACGGCGCGCGTGACCATCGTCGTGATGCTCGTCGCGGCTGGTCTGCCGCTGGCCGGCGCCAGCGGCGCCGCAGCCGAGGCCCCGGCCGCCGCGCCGCCGGCCACCACGCCGCCGGCCGCCGCGCCACCGGCCATCGGCCGCCGGATGACCGCGGCCGATCTCCGCGACCAGTTCGAGAAGTGCCTCAAGACCCTGCGCAAGGCGGAGGACGCCGCCGACGGCCGGGACGCGGGGCGGGTGTCGACGCTGCTGCGCCGTGCCGACGAGTTGATCGTCGAGTTCGACGCCGGGGCCGGGATCGACGAATTCGTCGGGGCACTCGCCGCGTCCCGCGCCGCCGCGGTCGCGGGCGACTTCGAGGCCGCCGGGGCGGCCCTGCGGCACGGGCGCGAAGTTCTGCGCGGGCTGGCGGACTACACCGTCGCCCGGCCGACCGAGGTCGCCTATCGTTCCGCCCTCGCCGCGCTCGATGACCGCAACCCGCACGACTTCGCGGCCGCCGTCGACCGACTCGATGCCACCGTCCAGGCCCCCTACCTGGCCGATCGAATCCGCGATGCGCGGGCCGCGATCGCCCGCGGGCGGGCGGCGATGGTGCGCAACGACATGAAGACAGGCCGCAAGGAGGTCATGGCGGCGCGCATCGCCCTCGGCCGCATGGAGTATGCCGCCTCCCTGGGGCAGGCGCGCCACGGCCTGCTGGTGGCCGCGGAGCTGCTGCGCGACGACTCCTTCCTCACGGCACGCGAGCAGGCGCGCCAGGGGATCCACGCCATCCGCGACGCGCTCGGCAGGGCGCCGGAGCCGGACGTCGAGACCCTGAACGCCGCCGAGGCCACCGCGAACGAGGTGTGGCGCCGCCTCTCCAAGCCCGAGCCCGGCGACCCGGGCCGCCTCGAGGCGGCCGCCGACCAGATCGAGACACTCCGCCGGCGGCTGCACTAGTCAGGAGCGTGACCGGGGCCCCACGGCTTGGGCCGCGGGCGGCGACTGTGGCAGAATGGCCGGCCATGTCACTCCCGTGCCGCCCATTCCTCCTCGTTCCGGTGTGGTTGCTCGCAGCGATCGGCCCGTCCATCGGCGCCCCGACTGCCGAAGGGGGCGCGGCCGGTGGCACTCCCGCGGCCGCAGCGGCCCCGACGCCGCAACTGCCTCCTGCGGCGAAGCGGAACATCGGCGGCCCCGGCGACTACGGTCTGCGCGAGAAACTCATCAAGCGTCTGGCGCGGGACGTCGACCTCGGCCCCGCACGGCTGGGGGTGGTCCTGGTGAACGGCGGCGTCGTCTTTTCCGGGACGGCACCGCACTGGACCGCGCGCCGCCGCGCCCTGGTCATGGCGGGGGCCGAGCGCGGCATCGTCAATGTCACCGACCAGATGGAGATCGATCGCGGCACCATCAAGGACGGCGCCATCCTCAAGGCGATGGCCGCCCTGATCGAGGAGCAGCGCGAGCCCCTGGGTATCAAGGATCTCGACATCAGCGTCAGCGACGGTGTCGCGACCCTCTCGGGGACGGTGCGCAATTTCGCCGCCCGGGTGAAGGCCGAGGACGTCGTCGGCACGGTCCTGGGAGCCACCCGCGTCATCAATCGACTGCGCCCCGGAAACGCCCCCACGGGAACGGACGACGCATCGCTGCGTCACGCGCTCGCGGGGTACCTCAATGACTTCCGGGAGTACCCGTATCCCGGCGAGATGCAGGTGGATGTCAAGGCAGGCAAGGCCCGCCTCACGGGGCGTGTGCCGCTCTACCTGGCGCGCCAGCAGGCCGGGACGATGGCGGCGCTGATCGGCGGCATCCGCGAGGTCGATAACCGCATCGTCGTCGATCCCTCCTTGCAGGTGCAGGCGACCTCGGTGACGGAGGCGAAGTGATCGTCCGGCGGGCCGCATTCCTTCTCCCCGCCGCCTGCCTGCTCCTCGCCGCCGCGCCCGGGACCACCCCCGCCACGCCGCCCGCCGCGCCCGCCACGGCCGCTCCGGCCGCCGTCGATCCGCTCGAAGCGCGGGTCCGCGAGTTCACCCTCGACAACGGCCTGAAGTTCCTGGTGGTACGGCGCGGCACCGCGCCGGTGTTCAACGCCATCACACGCTTCCGCGTCGGCTCGACCGACGACCCCGGCGGCGGGACCGGGGTGGCGCATCTGTTCGAGCACCTGGCGTTCAAGGGGACCTCGCGCATCGGTGTGCGCGACGCGGCGAAGGAGACGACGATCCTCGACGCGCTCGACGTGGCGGCGCGGGCGCTCAACACCGAGCTCGACCGCCTCGGCGGCCCCGATCCCGCGCGTCTCGAGACGCTGCGCGCGCGCCTGACCACGCTGATCAAGGAACACCAGGCGCTGGTCGTGCGCGACGAGTTCAGCGAACTTCTGCAAGTGAACGGGGCCTCGGGTCTGAACGCCTCGACCAGCGCCGATCTGACCTCCTACTATGTCGGCCTGCCCGCCAACCGCCTCGAGCTGTGGTTCCTGCTCGAGTCGGCGCGCCTGCGCGACCCGGTCCTGCGCGAGTTCTACAGCGAGCGCAACGTCGTCATGGAGGAGCGGCGCTTCCGGATCGACAGCAACCCGGGCGGCAAGTTGTACGAGCAGATGCTCGGCGTGGCCTTCCAGGCGCACCCGTATCGCGTCCCCGGTGTCGGCTGGATGTCCGATCTCGAGCGGCTGACCCGGCCGCAGGCGGAGGCGTTCCGGCGCCTGCACTATGTGCCCGGCAACGCGGTGGCGACGCTCGTGGGCGACATCGACCCGGCCGCGGTCGAGGCACTGGCGCGCCGCTATTTCGGCCCGATCCCGGCGGGCCCGCTGCCGCCCGACGTGCCGACGGTCGAGCCGGAGCAGCGCGGCGAGCGCCGCGTGCGGGTCGAGTTCGACGCCGAGCCGCAGATCCTGATCGCCTATCACCGGCCCGGTCTCGGCCACCCCGACGACCCGGTCTACGAGGTGATCGACGCCCTGCTGACCGCGGGGCGGACAGGGCGGCTGTTCCGCCGCCTGGTGATCGACGAACAGGTGGCCCTGGGCGTTTTCACCTTCGAGGCGCCCGGCCGGCGCTTCCCGAACCTCTTCGTTTTCGGGGGCACGCCGCGCGCCCCGCACGGCGTCGACGAGGTCGAGCGCGGCATCCTCGCCGAGATCGATCGCCTGGTCGCCGAGCCGCCCACGCCGGCCGAGATGGAGAAGGTGCGCAACCAGTTCCGCTCCGACAGCGTCTACGCCATCCGCAGCAACGCCGGTCTCGCCGACGAATTGTCGATGTTCGCGATCCTGACCGGCGACTGGCGCGCGCTGCTGCGTCGCAACGCGGCGCTCCTGGCGGTGACACCGGAGCGAGTGCAGGAGGTGACCCGCCGCACCTTCGTGGCGCGCAACCGGACGGTTGCCGTCCTCGAGCGCCCGGCGCCGCCCGAGGGCAGCGACGCCAACGGCGGTGAGCCGCCGGCATCGGGGGGCGCACGATGAGGCGCCGCCTGGCGGGATGGGCCCACGCGGGATGGGCCCTCCTCGTCGCCGGCCTCCTGGTGTCGACGGCGGTGCTCGCGGGCGCGCCAACCGCCGCTGCGCCGGCCGCCGCCCGACCGGCCGCCGCTGCGCCGGCGGCGACTGCGCCGGCGGCGACTGCGCCGGCGGCGACCGCCGTGCCGGACGACCCGGGAACCCTGACCTACCCGCCGCTGACCTTCTCCTTCCCCAAGCCGGAGATCTACCGGCTGGGGAATGGCCTGGTGGTCTACCTCCTGCGCGACCCCGAGCTGCCGATCATCGACCTGTCGTTCTTCGCCCGCGGCGGGTCGGTCTACGACCCGCCCGGCCGCGAGGGGCTGGCCGACCTCGCCACTCATCTGATGCGCACCGGCGGCACCCTGGAGCTCGACCCCGACGCCGTGGACGCCCGTCTGGAGTTCCTTCCGGCCACGATCAACATCCAGGCCTCCACCGACGCCATCAGCGGCGACCTGACCTGCGTCAAGCAGGTGTTCCCCGAGGCGCTCGGCATCCTGGCCGGGATGCTGCGCCGGCCGCGCTTCGACGCCGCCCGTCTCGACGTCGAGCGCGCCCGGATGATCGAGGCGATCCGGCGCCGCTGGGACGCGCCGGGAACGATCGCCCAGTTGAATTTCCGCCGCCTGGTGTATGGCGACGACAGTCCCTGGGCCACCCTCGACACCGCCGACTCGCTCGCCCGGATCGGCCGGGACGATCTACCGGCGTTCCAGAAACGCTACCTACGGCCCGGGTCGACCCTCATGGCGATCTCGGGCGATTTCGAGCCGGAGGAAATGAAGCGGCGGCTGCGCGCGGTCTTCGGCGACTGGAGCGGCGGCGCGGCCGACTTCCCCCCTCTCGCTCCGATCGGCGACACCGCGCGCCCCGGGGTGTACCTCGTCGAGCGCCCTCTGCCGCAGACGACGATCGTCCTCGGTCACCTGGGGGTGGGACGCTTCGACCCCGACAAGTTCCCGCTCTTCCTGCTCAACTACATCCTCGGCGAGGGCGGTTTCTCGTCACGGCTGATGCAGGAGGTGCGCTCGGCGCGCGGCCTGGCGTACTCGGTCTCGGGCGGTGTTGGCAGCGACTCCGACAAGGGGCTGTTGTCGATCGGCTGCCGGACCAAGGCGGGGTCGACGGTGGAGGCGATCGAGGCGATCCGCGACGTGACCCGCCGCCTGGTCGAGGAGGGCCCGACCGACGACGAGATACGGCGGGCGCGCGAGGCCCGGGTCAACTCGTTCGTCTTCACGGTCGACGGCACCGCCGCCTACATGCGCAGCGCCCTGTACTACCGCTATTACGGCTATCCCGACGACTACCTCGCCACCTGGCGCGATCGTCTGGCGGCGGTCACCCGCGCCGACATCATGCGCGCCGCCCGGCGCCTGGTGCACCTCGACCGGATGGTGGTGATGGTGGTGGGGGATCCGCAGGGGTTCGATCGGCCGCTGGCGAGTCTCGGGCTCGGCGAACCCCTGACTATTCGCCTGGGGGACGCGGGGGCACCGGCGCCCCCGGGGAAACGCTGAACAAACTCCCCTGCCCGCCGCCCGCCGGCGGCGACTCCTGCCGGCGGCGCTCGGCGTCGCGCTGCAGCGCGCTTTCCTCCGCCGCCTTCTCGATGAGCAGTTTCCCCTGCTGCGTCGGGCAGATGTCGCGGTACTCGCACCAGCGGCACAGGGCGCTCTCACGCGCCGGGTAGTCGCGCGCCGCCTCGATGGTGTCGATGAGCCGGACCGCCTGCCGGCGGTGCGCCTCGATCTCGGCCTCGGTGCGCGACGAGGTCAGACGCTGCTTCAGGGCCAGGTAGTGCCAGACCAGCCGGACCTCGCGCGCATCCTTGTAGCGATCCTGCACGGCCATCTGGTACAGGGTCAGCTGGCGGTCGCGCTTGAGATCCTCGTCGCTCGGACGGCTGGCCGAGGTCTTGTAGTCGTGGACCTCGTAGATCCCGGGGCCGGCGCGGACGATGCGGTCGATGTACCCCATGACCAGGTAGCGCCCCGACGGATCGAGCGCGAACTGGACCTTCTCCTCCAGCCCGAGGGTCTCGCCGTCGGCGAACGGCGCCTGGCGGGCGTGGAAGTCGCGCAGGCAGCGCTCGCCGGTGGCCCGGTAGTCCTCGGCATGGAATTCGCGGCGGACGATCTTGATGCGCGCCGGGTCGTATTCGGCGGTCCAGCGCGCCCGGTAGACCTCGACGATCTCGGCCGGGCCGGGCGTGCGTCCCTTGCCGAGCTCGCGGTAGAGGTGCTCGAGCGCCTCGTGCACCCGGCTGCCCATGAAGGCTTCGATCCCCTGCGTGTCGCGCTTGATCCGGTCGACATACCGGTAGCGGTACTGAAGGGGGCACTTCTCGAAGCTGCTCAGACGGGAATTCGACCAGACGGGCAATGCGGCTCCTCGTGTCGCCGCGCAGTATAGCGCAGGACGCGCCCGTGCCGGCCACGGCGGCCTCTGGTAGAATGCCCGCTCCCCCGACGGGGATCGCGCAGCAGCCCGTCCACCAGGAGACCGGAACGATGAAGGCACGCGGGCGTCGCGACACCCACAGCAGCGGCCCGGCCGGCGCGGCCGGCTCCCCGCCCGCCAGCGCCGTTCCGCGCCGGCGGCTCGACTGGCACACCTACTTCATGAACATCGCCCGGCAGGTGGCCACCCGGTCGACCTGCGACCGCAAGCATGTCGGGGCGGTGATCGTGCGCGACCGCACCATCCTGTCGACCGGCTACAACGGCTCGATCCGCGGCATGCCGCACTGCGACGACGTCGGCCACGATCTTGATCACGGCCACTGCGTCGCCACCGTCCACGCCGAGGCCAACGCCATTCTGCAGGCGGCGAAGAACGGATCGATGATCGACGCGGCGGAGATCTACACCACCGCCAGCCCCTGCTGGAACTGCTTCAAGCTGATCGCCAACGCCGGCATCCGCACCATCTACTACGGCGAGTTCTACCGCGACACCAAGAGCCTGGCGATCGCGAAGCAGCTCGGGATTGCCCTCATCGATCTGGGGACGGCGATGCCGCCGGACGAGACCACGGCAGCGGCGGGGACCACGGCCGCCGCGGGCGCGGGCGGCTGCGACTGGCAGACACCCGCGGACCCGGGCGCGTCGGCGACGCCGGGCAAGTCAGTGGGGGGGCGCGGCGGCGCCGGGCGACCCGGCCGCGCCGGGCGCGGCGTCCGCCGCGGCACCTGAGGGAACCGCCTCCGGTGTGACACCGGGGGCCGCTGGCGGCGCATCACCCGGGGTCACCATCCGCGCCGCGAAGGCCTGCAGCATCGGCCGCGACACGATTCCCTTGACCCGGACCTCGGCACCGGTCTGGTCGATGCGCAGGCTGTCCAGGAGATCGAGCCAGCTCGTGTCTTTTCCCTGGCTCGCGCCCATGCGCGCCAGCGCCACCAGACCGCGCGCGCCGTCGGCCAGTTGCTTCGCCCCCGGTTCGGCGTCGGCGACACCGACCAACGTGAAGCCGACCTCGGCGGCGAAGCGACCCTCGAACGCCACCCCGCGCAGGGCCCCCGGAACGCCTGACGCCGGCAGCGACATGGAGCGTCCCGAGCCACGCAGCGCCCCGGCGGTGAAGTCGGCGAGCGGGGCGTAGTCAATGGCCCCCCAGGCCTGTCCCGACGGGCTGACCGCGGCGAGGATCGACATCAGCGGCGCGGCCGCGAAGGCATCCTTCGGGCTGCCGGCGGCGGCGCGGATCGTCTCGAGCACGCGGCGGGGACCTATCGCCAGCGCACCCCCGGGCAGGCTGGTCATGCTGATCTCCGGCCCGGAGCCGATCTCGACCAGCGTCACGATGCCGTCGCCCGGCGACAGGGTGGCGGGGTCGAAGCGCCCCTCGATGAGGGCGGCCCAGCCGGCGGGCGCGGCGATTTCCGCGGCGGCGCCTGCCGGGGCCGCGCCGCCGGGGAGCAGCGCCACGGCGATGCGATCGACCTTCTTCATGAAATCGGCGCCGACGAAGGCACTCAGCGGCGCCAGACCGGAGCCGCGCGTCAGGCCTCCCGCCGCCTCGGCGACCCAGCGCGCCAGGGCTTCGCGGTCTTCGATGCGGGCGGCCTCGATCACGGCGACACCGGCCGTGTCGCGCGGCAGAAAGCGCAGGCTGCTGCCGCGCACGACGTCGGCGACGGTCGGCTCGCGGCGCGCGCAGGCCGGGGCCAGGGAGATCAGCAGCACGGCGACGAAGACCTTGAAGCGCATCGGCGCGGGGCCTCTCAGAAATCGGCTCAGAAATCGGTCCTTCGGAACAGGAGGATCGCCACAAGCAGCGCGCCGCCGCCCGAGAGCAGGGTGGTGCCGACCGGCACCCACGACTCGACCGGCCGCTCCAGGATGAGGTTGGTGACGATCTGCCCGAACTCGTAGGTGCGCGGCAGGAGGTGGTACAGCACCTCGACCACCGACTGGGTTCCGAAGCGGGCGACGCGACTGGTGATCAGCATCGGCCAGTCGCTGTTGGAGTGCGGGAAGCACACCAGCAGGCTGACGAAGTAAATCGCCGCCGTCATCATGACCCCGATGGTGGTCGAGCGCAGCAGCATGCCGAGCAGGGCGAGATACCCGAGAAGCGCCCCGAAATAGGCCGCCATCATGAGACCCGACAGCAGGAAGCCCCAGTTCCAGTGGCCGACCTTGAACCCCAGGATCGTCCCCACCCCACCGACGAGGTAGACCAGGTTGGCGCCGGCGACGACGAAGCCGCCGAGCCAGCGCGCCGCGAACAGCGCCGGACGCGACACCGGCTTCGACAGCAGCAGATCGATCGATCCCTTTTCGAGCATCCGCGGCACCAGGCTGGCGGTGGCGAAGACCGACAACAGGATGCCCATAGGGTAGAGGATCCAGGCGACCGTTATCTCGATGCCGCGCACGAGCGTCGCGGCCTCTAGCATCATGCCGGCGGGCGCGCTGCGATCATCGAGCTGGAAACCGCCGCCGCCCGCGTGTCCCTCCAGCCCGAAGACGCGTACCGACGTGATCAGCCCGTTGGCGGCGTCGGTCTGCAGGGCGAGCAGCAGCAGCAGGTGTGTGAGCGTCACGATGCCGAAGTAGAACAGCAGCGTCTTGCGGTACAGCAGCTCGCGACAGGTGTCGAGGAGGAGGGCGCGGAGTCTCATGCCGCCTCACCGTCGCGGACCACCTTCACGAAGACATCCTCGAGGCTGGTGCGGCGCGGCCGGACGGCGGCAATCATCACGCCGGCGCCGCGCACCGCATCGAGCGCCCGGTTGAGCCCCGCCAGGTCGCCGCGCAGCTCGAGCGTCGCCGTCCCGGGCTCGCCGGGCGCGTCGGGGCGCTCGGGCGGCAGGGTCAGCCCCGGCACGGTCGCCGGGATCGGCCGCAGTCGCGCCGGGTCGTCCGCCCGCACCTCGATCTCCCAGACACTCTCCGTCCGGGTCAGGTCGTCGACATGCCCCTCGCGCACCAGCCGGCCTTCCTTGAGGATGGCCACCCGGTCGCACACCCGCTCGACCTCGGAGAGCAGGTGCGAGTTCAGGAAGATGGTGGCACCGCGCGCCTTCTGCTCGAGCAGCAGGTCGCGCAGCTCCTGCCGGCCGACCGGATCGACGCCGTCGGTCGGCTCGTCGAGGATGAGCAGGTCGGGCTCGTTGAGAATCGCCTGCGCCATGCCGAGACGCTGCATCATCCCCTTCGAATAGCGCCGCACCGGCGTGGCGCGCCATTCGTCCATCCGCACCCGGCGCAGCAGCGCCTCGACGCGCCGGCTGCGCATCGGCTCGCGGATCTCCGACAGACGGCCGAAGAAGTCCAGCACCTGCTGCCCGGTCAGGTGCGCCGGGTAGCGGTGGTTCTCGGGGAGGTAGCCGATGCGCATCCGCGCACCGACGTCGCCGGGCGGGCGGCCGAGGACGCTGACCTTCCCGCCGGTGGGGAAGGCGATCCCCAGGGCCAGCTTCACGAGCGTCGTCTTGCCGGCGCCGTTCGGGCCGAGCAGGCCGAAGACGGTGCCGCGCGGCACCACCAGGT